>OLHL01000279.1_pt1 | contig 26924 bp, 21 predicted proteins | sample 1609441 | NCBI WGS metagenome assembly OLHL01 (sample SAMN05416833, study PRJEB24817) | seawater metagenome | isolation source: Sea water | place: Canada:Atlantic | collected 2013-07 | reverse complement strand
CAAAAACCGCTGGACGCATTCTGAGGCGGTCACTTATTAATGCGGATTGGTATAAATACAGGGTATAGCTTAGGCTCAGTAATGCATTTATTGGGTCGGTCGGAGGGCGCTTTTGGCGCTTTGTGAAATGTCCCCATGCGGGGGTAAAATGCCGTAATGCGCGAAAGTATTTGGCTGCATAGGCCCCTTCAATACCGAGTAAAGTACTTAACTCACTGTCAGCTGCTAAATTTGCTAATGGCGCATGCGTGACTGCGAGTACATCAAGGTGAGCATTAGGCGTACGTTTTACTAATTGGCTGATTGCTTTACGCTGCGAGCGCAGCTTTGCTAATACCAAGCGCCGAGCCAATAAGTTTGACACATCAGGTTGATTGGTTATGGCATACCACTGTTTCTTTACCCCCACTCGGCGCTGTCCTGCGCTGTGGGCTGTCGTGCATACTGGCAGGCCTCGTGACACTTGCACAATTAAACTGGTGTTTTGTTGGGCGAGTTTTATCAGCAGTTCGGCTGATATCTGACAATGATTATCCACCAGTATGGTGTCAATAGCCTTCAGAGGAAGGCGTTGCGGTGCTGCCTCTTTCGCACCATATGTAAGGCACCCATGGGCGTAGGCTAAATGCTGATGCTGAAAACTAAGCTGCATGGGCACGCCCCTCTTTGTTGAATACCTGCAGCGGTATCAAATGGTAAGCAGCCATCAACTTCGCTAATATCTTACCGTCCAGTAACATGATTTTTTGGGTTCTGGCGATGTCAAATAGACTTTTACCGTAGCGCCCAGCCGTGACCACAATTAAAGGCTTACCATTGGCGCTAGCCTTTGCTGCCATGAGTGCTTTTTGCCCAAAAGCGTGTTCGGTAACATGGGTGAGCGAGGCACCATTATTACAGGTGTGCACCCACGCCTGATGGCCATCACGCTGAATCATTAAATCAGTCTCCCCTTCTGAAAGGGTTACTTGAAAGCCCTTTGCCTCGAACAGTGCTGCAATATTGCTACGAAAAACGGCAGGCGTGTTGCTTTCAAATAGTGAAACAAACTGATGCAAGTCGTTGGGGTGCATCCATGCTTTGCTTAACTTTTTTTGTGCCACTAACAGGGGATAAAATGTGGTTTCTAATGCGCTGCTTTTTTCATCTAGTGACGGTATAACCCCAATGGAAATAGTACTTTGCGTTGAAGTGCTACTGGTTTTTTCCTCGGGCTTTATGTTTGGCTTTGCTTGTTGACTCAAAGCAGGTTTTACAATGGCAGGTGCCAACGATGTTGCGCTAGCTTGCGCTTTTAGCGGCATCGCTTTCGTTGGCTCGGCCTGCACCTTGCCGTGTACGGTTTTTTTTGACAAGGTCGGCGCTAAGGGTTGATGTTTTTTACTGCTGTTAACCTGTTTTTCGCTGGCAAGGTGTGCGGGCTCAGCGGCAGCATTTTTGAGAGGCTGATCTTGCTTGGTTGTAATAGAAAGTGCGCGACGGAAAAAAGTGATTAAAAATGTAAACATGGTGTACTCCTGAACAATAATAATAAGTAGTTTTCAGGGGTAGTGTATGGTTTTACTTAGCGTAAAAGGGATGTGGAAATTTCCAGCAAAAAGTTTAGCCTCAGCCATCGCGACCAACATTAGCCTATCATGGTCGGGATGGCTCAGTTCGGCAGTTACGCCAACGTTTACGCTGTTTTTAAGTGGCGGTCACATTTCGTGCGCCAGTCTTCAAAGTATTTTGTTAAGTGCTTCAATTCTTTACGCTGCTTTAAATCAATTTTATAATCGTTTAAACGCTGCACTATATGTTGGGTATGTTTATTTTCAGCTTGAAGCTTGTCACAGGCCACTAGCAGTGATTTACCGTATACTCCTCCTGCTTTACTTTTAAGGGCCTCAATTTTATTCACTATGTCTTGGCCTTTAACTTCATCGTTAAATGCAAGCGCTTTGCATTCAACGACGAGCAGCTGGTTGTTATGGCAGCAAACTAAATCGAATTCATTGGATGCGGGTTTGTTAGTGGCTTGCATATCCCATTCACCATAGACATTCAAACCTACATATTCGATACCCGCTTCTAGCGCGCACCAATAGGCGTACTCTTCAAGCCAGCCACCGCCTAAAAAGGCGGCAGCCTCTTCGTCATAAAATGTAATGGTTCTTTTATCTCTGTCTAGGGTAAATAAATTAGCTGGCTGCATATCTGCGAGCATTTCTTCAAGGGCATCATGAAACTTAAATTTCTGCGGGAACGGTTGAGTTAAGTTAACGTGACCATTTTTGCTTTTAACTGAGGCGGCAGGTCTATTAAAAAAAGACGTGAAATGATAAATCTGCCACATGTTAGGCATCAATACTTGGTCAATTATCCATTTGCGAGCCATTAAATGGTCTAGATCATCTTGATCATAAATAGCTTGCTGGGTGATATTAAAACGCTGGGCCGCTAGGTAAGTGTCGTAGTTTATCACCGAATAATTAGGTTGATCTTTTGCAGGAGCTGTTAGGTTCCTTAATGTTAGCGACTGAGTATCTTGGTAAATAACCTCACTGTTTGTGTGAGCCTGAAAAACGGAATAAATCGCTAATGCCATCGGTTTAGTTCCACCAGTTACATTTATCTTCCACGTTTTATCACTGGCGTTTTTTTCTAACCAATCTTTAAGCTCGTTTGCACATTGAATTAATGTTGGTAAGTCAAAACTGTTATTCGCATTCATTGACTTGAGCAAAGGAATATTTCGCTCTTCCAACAACTGAGTCAGTAATTGCCGCTTTTTCTTTTGTTTTCCGTCCCCCGAGAACGAAATGATACCTGCTATATTTTCGTCCATAAACGCTGGAATGAGGTTAGGTAGAATCGATTCGGAAATAAGACATACATGGATAGTTTGCATAATTTAGTTCACTTCTCTTGCGGATTATTCTTATAAGAAATTTTGTTTTTATCGATATCCAGCATATAACTGGTGTCAGAATCACCCTCTCGGTTTTTGGTATTACTAGGCGTATATTGCTTCGCTAATTCAGGTATGAGGTATTTTTCAAGCTTTGCTGTTAATTTTTTTGTACGGGTGTAATAGTTGCACCCGGCAATTCCACCGTCGATAGAGGTTCCGAAAATAAACTCTTCGCTATACTTTGCGTTATCTAAACCCCGAAAATATTCGCCTGCTTGTATTATGTCTTGAAACGCTTGAGGTTGTCGGGTTAAAAGTGAGGCATAACATGCCAGAATGATCACGCTAAATTCATAGCTGTCATCCCTTTCTACAGGCTCTGGCTGCAGGCACCAGCCCCACAGTAAGGCGGTATCTTCTTCACTTAACCAGGCATGCTGCCCTGAACAGGTAACTTTATAAAATTTTTTATTTTTCCCATGCTCATCATCGGGCTTTAGGTCTAATATTAGACTTGTTGGATTTTGATTAAAGGATTCGTAAACGTTGATCGTATCACTGTAACTGCGCTCTTTTGATATCAGGTGCTTCGGCATGTTTTGCGCCATTCTCACCAACGGTATTTCGGCTAGTTCAACTTTCATTTGACTGAAATCTACGGGCTCTTTTTTGTCCCACCCCACCAGTTGAATATTTGTTACCCGGCTGGGGTAAAAAAATTCAGGCCAATTTTCTATTTTCGGATCAACCATGACGTGACTAATTTTGTCTAGTTCGCGGCCGAATAAGCTCATCGCGTAACCGAGCAAGAACGTCATAGATTTACGCCCACCAGCGATAGATGCGTGAATGCTATATCGATCATATTCAGCGTAAAAGTATCGCTGAGAGGCTTTCTTTTTATTTTTAATTTGACGGAAACCCGGCTTTGACTCAAAGCGCTCTGTGAATATTTTGCTTTGCTCTTTGATGGCTGAATTTTTATCTAAAAGAGGTAGGTCGGTAATGGGCACCTCTTGGGTCGAGTGCGTATCACAAGTTAAAGAACGCACCTTCTCGGTGATAAAGTCAGCTAGTGCGGTATGTTGTTCACTGTCTTTTGCATCGTTTAGCGGCTCACCATTGCGGTCAGTGACCACCCAAATATCATCTTCACTGCATAAAATAGGCTCAAGATTATATTCGCTGGTAAATTGATTGATTTTGCCGTTTTTACCCATTAACTGACACTTGAGAATTTTCTCTTTACCCATCAGGGTTGTGATGATCCTGATGTGCTTAGGTAAAGGAGCGCCTTGTATATAAAGGCTGTAGAGCGTTTCTGTCACAACTTGTGGTGAGCCCCCGACAATCGATAGTAACAGTGGCTCTGGTGCGTACAACATTGGATCCTGCATGTTTTTATTATTCCTTTATAAATGCTAGCGCATTGTTATACCTGTGAGGGGGTATCAGAATCAACCTTCCAGACTAAAAACTCTGATAGGCTGGGTGCATTTTGCTCGATTTCATTAAGTGCTAGTTCCTTACCTCTTAGCTCTGGAGGAGTATGAAGATCTAAGTTAATAAACCTGACCCCTTGTTGATTTAACTGTGCGATGAGTTGCACAGGTAAATTGCCAATGACGGTATCACCCCGTTGAGGATAATTTTGCTGTTCAAGGTGACTAACATAATGATCAACTTTTATATTTTGTGTGTTGATCCAGTCGATTGAACCTTTATGGCGGCTTACAAACCAGCAACTTGCGTTGCTGGTTTGTAATGGTGTCATTTGTTGCTGCATTATAAATCTCCTGCTTTGTTTGCATTCTTTTTGGCAACCGCTTTTTCGATAAGCTGCTTCATTACATACACTTCACTTAGTGCGGGTTGAAACTCGTAGGTGAGAATGGTTTTTTGATCGCTACCAAAACCAAAGGCGTTACGCGCCAATGTGATATGCACATCTTCGTCTACATACACTTGCGACGAGTTAAAGCCACGACTAGTATTGCCAATCAATTTATACTTGCTAGAGAGCGCGTCACTAAATAGCGTATGTGTGCTACCGGCATCCCCATAAGTGACTTCTAACTTGTACAATTGCTTATCTGGGGTGAAATGCAGCCATGCAGATGTCACCGTGCCGTATTTATCAAACCCTGAGTAGCTTGTTACCTTGATCATGCCTAAACCAGAATACCCCTTGTAGCCATAGCCTGTGTCGTAGTTCGCTTTCGCTTCGTCAAACACGTGTTTTACTTGGGTTTGTGTATGCTCTCCGACATCAAGTCCCATATATGTTTTAGCGTATACTTGCATACTGTTGGCGGTACAAGCAGCGGTGAACAATAGTGTTTTAATGAGTTTCATATTTTTTCCTTATCGTGTTGTAAATTCTGAAGAGTTAAAATCTAAATTGGTTTGCATGTTGCTTCCTTCTATTGAAGTGGTCTTCGTGGGGGGGTTGCCTAATACTCGGAGCTTTTGGTTAAACTCTCGAAGTAATCGGTTACGCTTGCTCTCTATTAATGCTTTCAATTCTGCTGTGGGCACTTTCACCAAAACATGTAAATTGCCCTGTTGATCAAAGATCTCTGTCTCTTTAAATGTGCTGGGCAGCTCGACGTGCGTATTCACCGTGCTCAAAATATCTCGGTTGACTTCTTCTTGCTGTGATGAATCGAGACGGGCTGTTTTCGCTATTTCCTTGTAGCTGTCGATCACCTCTGTTGTTGCACGTCGGGCAAGCTTTATCCGAGCATTTTGCATTGCCACTGTGTATCTTAAATTGTGATCTTTAATCATGTGTTCCCCCACTCCTCTCTCGAACCAATATCCTGAAGGAAAAAGTTCTGCAGGTGCGCAGACCCAATCGGGCGCTTCTTCACCAGGTGAGAATTCACAACTACCTGGGGCGAATCCAAGTTGTAAATCTGGCTTTGTAGCGCAACCGCTCAGCCCCAATGCGACGGCCGCTGCCGTTAATTTCATAAGCGTTGTTTTCATAAACCTTTCCTTTTTAAATTGATAAATCTGTAACTGCTTTAAGTGCGTGTAGTATGTCGAATTCTTTTTTCAATGAGGGGGTTGGAAATTCCCACGTATTTTTAATCTCGTTATTACGTGTGTTTGCGGTTGGTTTTCCGATAGCTCTAGGGCTTGAACAAGTGCGCTAGAGCCTAGTAAAGACAAGGGTGCGTTAGATATCTGAGAATAGGATGTGGCAAATAGATACATCACCTCTGTTGAAACTGTAGAGCGAGGCTGGAGTTGCAATGCGGTATTAGGTTGTATGTTTCTCGCAATTTGTTGGCAAAAACCTGTCAGTTGACACACATACAAATCGACATTCTGTGTACTTATTGGGGTAAAGGTATTTTGTGCTGCTTCTCGGCGTAAATTAACACTGGATTTGCTGGGTAAAATAGGGGTGATTAATTGTTGTAGTTCATCCTGCGACAACCTAATGCGTTGGTTCCCTATTTGCAGAATATGACCAGTGCCTGTGCCGAACAATTGAACAAGCACCTGATCACCATAGCCTGCTTTGTAATTCGCAAATAACGGGCTATTGACCAAATATGCAGGCCCTGTAATAGAGTGTATTTGCCCGTCGAATATTTCTGCTATTCGTTGTTCAAGGCTCTGTTGGTCATAGAGTAAATAAGTGACATATCCTTTTTTACAGGCAAAGCTTTGTTGATGAACGCTTAAAGAAAGATTGGCGTGAGAGGTAATGCTGCTATTGGCTTCAATACTTGCTGCTGAATCACCCTGGCTATGCTGTATAAACTGGCTTTGAACTTCTACACCGCTGAGTTGATAGCTTATGTCTACGAATGCATTGTGACGTGATTCTTGCTTATTTATACCGTATCCACTGGCGACTATTTTGTGTTTATGCTCGACAAATGTGGTGCTGGGGCACACCTGTGCCGCCTGCAATTTGTTGCTAAGCAAAATAATAAGCATTGATAAAACCATTGATATAGAGCGCATCATTCACCTTTATTCTTGAGACTGAGGGTTTCATTTGTTATGGCTGAGAAAGCACCTAGTTGGCGCTGTTGATGTAATATTTTTGATGTTACACAGAGACTTTCTCTAAGATGAGACACCAAATCTCTGTGGCTCACAGAGTTAACTTGCCCCTTACTGAGTAGAAAGTTAAACGCCTGAGATAGGTTAGAGGTGAACAGGCCGGTTCCATTGTGGACATCGGTGAGCGCTTCTGTATTTTTACCAGCGGCGCCCAGTAGCATTACTTTTTCATAAGGTTTAGCGAGCGGTTGCTCTATCCACACTGGGGATACCCGTTCACTTGTGGCTAAAAAGCTAGATTCTAAATAAACAATGACGTGCTTTACGGGCAACTCATTTAGCGTTTCAAGTATGGTATTAAGAGCGATAACTTGTTGTTGCGCGTAATTATTCTCGACAATTATTGATGCTTGGTTTGTATCTATTTCCCACGTGCCTTTACTGTCAATGTAAAAGTGTAGTGTGTTTAGGTTTTCAATTTTTTGTGGCAGTTGAGAGTCGATAAAATTTGACCAATCGCGCTTCGAGCCCACTCTTGTTTGATGAATATGCTCTTGTGAGATACCTAAACCCCAGCGCATAACGTTTGTTGCTACTGTGGAATTGTTTACCTGACCTTTTTTAGGCGCTGCCAGCATATTGATTACAAAGCCAGCTGCATTCGGATTGGTTCGCGCAACGCGACGATCAAGTAATGCTTGGCTTGCTAGAAGTTGATTGACATGAGGAGGGTTATTTTCATGCTCCGATTCGGTGTTTAGGGCTAGGTCCAGGTACTTTTCTTTTTGCCCGCGACTTTGCAAAGCTAAGCTGAGTTTTAATGGAACACGCGTATTTAAGAAATGACTCGGCTCAATGGTGAATGTTATATCTCGATATTCCCCAACCGTTAATTGGTGAATTTGGGGAAGGTCAATATTTTTGAGTACTTCAACCAAGTCTATTTGTGCAAATTCCAGGGCTAGCTTAATGTCCCATGCGGTTTCTTTTCCTGTATTTTGTACTCGGTATCGCAATGTTGCCGGTTGCCCGGGTACAATTCTTGAACTGTGCTGTTGAATAAGCGTTACCTCTAAGCTTGGAGCAAAGTACGGACGACTCGCGAATTCTATTTTTTGTTGGCGAATTTCACCTAAACCGTCCTTTTCTTTGATAGACAACCAAATAGCGCTGCGTGCAGAAGGGACTTCTTTGGGCATGGAGAAGGGCGTAGTTAGCGTGATACTTTGGCCAGTTTGAATACTAGGTATATGAAACTCGCGAGTCATGTCTTCCAGTTCCAGTGAGCCTGAGTCAATAGTGACTGAGACTAGCTCTGCCTTATGCATGCCTACGTTAGTTACAACGAAGCGCAAACTGCCTTTCTCCAGCGCTGACAAAGAGTTGTTGTTGTCTTCATTTAAAAAAGTGACTTTATCAACGTGCAATTTAGGCGGCTGATTTCGTTTTGCTAGCAAGCGAGTTTGGGCAAACTGTGCTTCACGTTTTTGAGCTATATTTAATCTCAGTTGATTCGGCGTATAGGGGTGTTTGTCGCTTGTTTTAACCTCTGCAAACTCTCTTTTTCGACCAACCCTTATTGGCTCAAACGTTAGTCGAATATTGGTTTCTATTTCTCCTTCAACATTATGTAATTCGATCGCTTTATCTACTAACTTTTGCGCATTTTGCAACTGACCTTTACCCAAGGCTTCTTGCGCTTTTTGATATAGCGAGAGCGCTTTTTCTTGCTGCGTTTCTCCGGCTACCGAAAAGCATACAAAGGTCAGTATTAAAGCGATGAAATTATTCATTTGACTAACCAATGAACGTGTAAGTGACAGACAAGTTGTAGCTGCGGTCAGACTTGTCCACACCATGTTCGCTTGTCGATATGTCGAGCGACCAATTTCCAGAGGTATACCCAAAGCCCGCACTCAGGTGATGCTCTTTTTGAACAGAGTCAAAGGTACTCATGCCTGTTCGTATCGAAAAATCACCGTCTGCTCCTAACGGACGAATTAAGGTCCACTCTAGCCCAACACGGCTCTCTTTCTCATACTCAATAGGCATGAGCGATTGCGCGGTAAATTTATATGATAGATGCTCACCACTGAGCGTGATATCCCAAGGTATGGAACTATTGAAGTGACTAAAGCGGGTTGAAATACCTACTCTTGCTATTTGAGGTTTTACACTGAATTGCTCCTCGCTTAGCTCAGTGAGTATTTCTGGCGAGTAGGCTGCCCCCAATGTGATATCGAAAATTAAGCTGTTGGTCTGCAAATCAAATTTAGATTGATAGCTTACCTTTGCTGTGCCGGTTACTCCGCTTTCATCGACCGTATTTTTGTTTTCAGGATCATCTATGTCTATCCATGTATAAACAACCCCTACCCCGTAGGTCAGGGACTCATCTGCGCTAACAGTATTACCAAAAGCTGCAGCAATTGAGTTTTGGGAAGTCTCTATACCTTGACGTGGATCGCTAAAGAACTCTTCGAAAGAATCGGTTCCCGTTGAGGACTCAAATGAGCCACCGAATATGAAGTTTGCAAATGATTTATACCCTCCTAGCATATCGTTATTTGTGCCCATTTCAGGCTTATGGGTCAAATTTGCAGCGAATTCTAAGACATCGAATTCATCAGAATGCGTAAGCAAGTTTGCAGGATTGACAGTGAGACCAAAACTATCATTAGCATTTGCTACCATGACCCCTCCTTGAGCAGCATAACGTGCACCGGTTGATTTAAATTCGTCGGCAAAAACAGAGGTGGTAGAAAGTGCTAGTGAAATGGCAAGGGATAAGTTTTTCATTTTCGTGCTCCAAGTATTGTTGACGGAGCGAATGATGAACTATTTCAGAAGTGTTAATACGAGTTGGAAATTCCCAGCTAATTTTACTCTTCGTAACTTCGAGGCTTATAAGGATTTAACTGACGTCCTGATTTAATATTAATTTAAGCTGTGCAGAGCGGTGAATGTCAGGCTTATCTATCGCTAGGGCACTGCATAGTAATAATGACGAGTTGTCACTGCTTAGTACGAATGAGTTTCAAACATTAATACCACACATTTTAGTGCGGATTGAAGTGCAGGTTTCGATAGTTTCAAACTTTATGAAGAAAAGAGCGATTGGACGGACGCAAAACCGCGGTGTGTGCGCAGTTTCAGTTTCAAACTTTAATTAGCTTGCACATTTTTGTGCGCTCTAATTAAAGTTTGAAACCGGCTCGAAAGAGCTGGTTTCAGAGTTCCGCGATCAAGTCGCTTCGATGTAAAGTGATACCAATTTCAATAAATAATTAACCAGCCAGCGAAAATTTAAAAGGGCTTAATCAAAGCGCTTGAATGATAGCCCTCCATTCGAAATTAACCTGTGCTCTTTCAAGTTCGAGCAACACAGAATGGGTGGTAAATGCCCTTGATGGGCATTTTTACTAAAATGCTGAATTAGTTCTTTAAATTTTCATCAAGAAAATCAAGTAACCCCTGATAGAGCTCTCGCCTATCTTCTTCATCAAATACACCGTGGCCCGCTTGAGAATACTTTAAGTATTTTGGTGGATTACCAACTTTGGTCAGCGCTTCAGATAGGGCTTCTGAGTTAATTTCCGGTACCCGTCTATCTTCTGAACCGTGAATTAACATCACTTTCGCTTTGATCTTGTCCGCATGATATAGCGGAGAATAGGCTTTTAATTGTGCTTTATCGTTCCCGAGCACACGCTGTAGATATGCTTTTCCGCCCCAATTATTTGGAATATCACTTTCTGTAAACATATATTGTAAATCGTATATACCCACATACCCTATAGTACAATTGTACAGGTCGGGCTCTTTCACCGCTGTCATGAGCGCAGCGTAGCCACCGTAACTTGCTCCATATGCACAAATATTATCGCCGTCAACATACTGCTGCTCTATTGCCCATTTGACGGAATCATTTATGTCATCGATCATCTTGCCGCCCCATTGGCGATAACCAATCCTTTTGTATCTCTCTCCGTAGCCATCACTGCCCCGAAAGTTCATTTGCATGACAGCATAACCACGGCTAGCTAAGAGTTGTGTTTCACTGTTGTAATCCCAAAAATCTCTAGTGCCGCTTTGATGAGGACCACCATGGATCATAACCACAAGAGGTGGCTTTTGGTCGCCACTTTTCTGCTTAGGCAGAGTGAGATAACCATTAATCGTTTCACCGTCTGAGGCTTTCACACTAATAGGCTTCATAGCAGCAAGGAGTCTAGGGTCTATCCATGAACTATTTGCCCATATAAAGCGCGCAGCGAGGCTTTCGCTATCGAATAAGTAATACTCCCCTGGATTCACATCACTTCGTACATGTACGAGCAACGTTTTCCAATCTCTGGTGTGGCTGGCAATGCTGACGGTTTGCCCCTTAAAGGCATCAGCTAATAACTTGTGTAGTTTACTCGTTCGGGTTTCTTCTTTCGCATAAACGTACTGAGACTTACCAGGATAAGTAATCCCCACGGCCGGTAGGCCGCCGTTGTCATAAACGACTTGCTCTATATCGGTATCATGGGGTTCGAAAATTTCAACGTACTGTCCAGTAGCAAGGTTTAATTTAAAATAGGTATAAATACCCTCTTCACTGGTACCCCCTGACATGTAAACGAATTTTTCGTCTTCACTTAAGCCCCGTGGAATAAAATTTTGTTCTACGTTAAAAACGTCCTCTAGGTTTTTCCACTCGCTCTCATTGTCGTCTCTGTATGCGGCGTGATACTTCCCCTCTTCATCCTGCCACTTCATAAAGACAACTTGACCATTTTTTGTTGCTAACGCGCTGCTACTTCTATGAGGTAATACATCTACTTTTCGCTTTTTACCCGAAACGATGTTTAGCTTGCTTATTATGGCCGGTCTTACACGGTTGTCGTAATAGCGACTGCCATTTTTGTCCCATGGATATTCACTAATCAGAATATACCTGTCATCATTTTCTAGTAAGCTTATGACCTCTTGACTGGCGAGAACGTCGTCTTTGTTGGAGAGCCGGCTACCTGTTTTCGCGTCATTAGCACGATAACCATAGAGCATTGTTCTTTTGCTACCATCGTAGTTAATCGCATATAGCTCCCCCGTAGGGACTGGCCTATCAAGAGAAAACCGTTTTTCCGCATATTCAAACACAAGGCGTTCATTATTAGCCCAAGTGACCGTGTGAATAATGTCATTATTTTGTGGCCGCACACCGCCAACAATCTTCATTTCGCTCGTAGAAAGGATACCCAGTATCACTTTATTATCTATACGAATTCTGGCAGCTAGGTGTTTGCCATCAGGAGAAAGCTGTAAGTCGAGATAGTCACCGTGTTTAATAAAGTATTCTAGGGGCAAATCTTCACTCGCAGAAATGAATGAAGCATAAAAGACTAACATGGTCACTAAAGTCCGTTTTATCATTGTCCATATACCTATAGGTAGGGCGTCAAAAATAATAACCTACATCACCACACAGTGCTTTACAACAGCGTACATAAGCCGAACAGGTACATTTAACATGGAATTATTGGCAACAATATTATCCAGCCCAACGCTTTTAGCGCATTTTAAAAGGGCTTACTTATTAATTTAATTGGGTAATTTTTATTCCTTCTGCGCGACTGAATAAGCCTCGACTTTGTTTTCATTCACAGCATAACCATAGAAAATGAATGAAAGTAAGCTAAATTAGTTCGCGACAGCCAAGGCGAAAAAAGCCGTGCTTGCGCCCCCGCTCAGCGTGATTCGTGCAGAAACTGAAGCCAAATGCGTTCGCCTATTTGGTCATACTCTTGCACTTTTGCACGAAATGCTTGGCGAAGTGATTCATTAATAAGGGGGGCTGGTAGTAATGGGTCGAAAACCAATTGCTGTAAGGCGCTATCCCCGACTAAATAGCTCTCTTTGGCGGCATCTTCCAAAGACAGCTCGGGTAAGCGATCTAATGCTTGTTCTATATCAAGTATGCCTTGTTGATAACGCGCTTCAAGTTCTTTCACCGGCCAAAGATTGCGTGCTTTATCCTCCATGTCGGAATCTAATTGCGCCACCTTGAAAACTGGCGCGCTGATATCTACACCTAAGCTGTGTAAGTGGGTACGCACATAATCAACACCCGCCGAAAAGTTATTAGGCCTTAGGTAAAAGTCGTTGGTAATCGCCTGCATACCGAGCATTTTCAGGGCCCGAGCAGTGACTCGCTGGGCTTTGCGGTCGCGTTTAGCTTGAGTGTGAGTTAATACCCCGACCCACTCTCCCTGCCAAGGGCCAACTTGCTGCTCAACGCTGCGCCATGTGCCTACCTCTTTGGCCAACGTTTGCCCTTGTTGACCCAAAGTATAAAACCCTCTGTCGATTAAATTCAGTAGCTTGGCCGCTTGCAAGCGCGTGAGCGTGACGCGCATATTGTTTTCAGTAATACCAAACAGTGCACCAACGCGCACTGCGCTGGCCGCATCCATTTTTATTCCACTACGGGAGCCAAGCAACTTTAATAACAAGCGCCTAGGGAGGGGTTTTTCCATCTTGTCTATTTCCACCTTGGTAATGTCTACTATATTACTAATAGCTTGCGCACCGTGTGTTGAAGGACTGAATACTTAGCTGATGCACTGCGCGACAATCCTTTTTAGATTCACCGAATGCTGACTCAGCGATAAACTTACGCACAAGCCAAACTGCACACAAGCCAGACTGTGCATTAACGAGACTATGCACAAACTGCACAATGTACCTAAATGCCTGACAACAGGCAAAATCAGTCTGCTATCTCTCATCATACATCGTCCTGCAATTCTCAATACGACAGATAGAAGATGATCGGCATGAGCCAGTCTTCACCCAGGGTACACACTAATACATATGGGAAATCACATGTAATTGAGCGCATTTACAAACGCAATATTACACGAATTGACACCTTCAAACATATTAAGTAATGTTATAAAAAACGCTCATTAAGGTGCCACTGATGACTCCAGCAATTTCTTTTACAACCCATGAAGTAGAAAACCAACCACAGATAATGTCTCCCTATAATTTATGGACGTGTGACAGCTTGCTTCAAACGGCAGTCAAGTTAAACGGGGGCCAACACGCCGAACAAACGCTGGAAAATTATGGGCATGTGGTAGGCCATCAGCTCATGGATGCAGGCGAGCAAGCCAATCGGCATAAACCAATCTTTCAGCCATTTGATCGTTACGGGCGCAGAACAGACACGGTAGAGTTTCACCCTGCTTATCATGAGTTAATGAGCGCCGCCATGCAGGCACAAGTGCACGCCTACTCATGGAGAAACCCATCGCAAAAAGGTGCTCACGTTGTCAGAGCCGCACTCATGTTTATGCATTATCAAGCAGATGCAGGCACATCTTGCCCCCTGACGATGACCCATGCAGCAGTGGCAGTTCTGAACCAGTCACCGAATTTGCCGGCATTCTGGACACAGAAATTGATCAATGGCGAGTACGACCCTCGTGCGTTACCCGCGGAGCAAAAACATGGCATTACGCTGGGTATGGGTATGACTGAAAAGCAAGGCGGCTCTGATGTACGGCGCAATACGACTCAAGCAATAAAACAACCGGATGGTAACTATCACGTTATCGGGCATAAATTCTTTTTTTCTGCCCCTTTGTGCGATGCGCACCTAATATTGGCGCAAACAGAAAACGGACTAACTTGCTTTTTACTGCCACGAATATTACCCGATGGGCAGTTAAACCAAGTCCGCATTCAACGCCTAAAAGATAAATTAGGGGATTGGAGCAACGCCTCATCAGAAGTTGAGTTTCAAGGGGCTACAGCTTATTTAGTGGGCGAAGAAGGTCAGGGCGTGAAAATGATCATTGATATGGTCTCTCTTACGCGTCTAGATTGCATGATTGGCTCGACCGCTCTGATGCGCCAAGCATTAGTGCAAGCGCGGCATCATACCCAAAACCGAGAAGCCTTTGGCGCAAAACTCATAGACCAACCACTGATGAAAAACGTGCTGGCGGATCTCACCTTAGAAGTCGCCGCCAGTTTAGCTCTAACCATGCGCGTGGCCAAAGCTGTTGATTTAGCCAGCAGCAATAAACATGAAGCAGGTTTCTCCCGTATCGCCACTGCGATTGGCAAGTATTGGATCTGCAAACGTACCCCCGCCTTTGTGAATGAAGCGCAAGAGTGTCTAGGCGGTATTGGCTATGTAGAAGAAAACGTAATGCCACGCTTATACCGCCAAGCTCCGCTCAATTCAATTTGGGAAGGCAGTGCCAACGTACAATGCTTAGATGTGCTCAGAGCCTTACGTAAAGAGCCCGAGGTAAAAACAACCTTGTTTGATGAACTAAGCACGGCTGCCGGTAAAAACAGCTATTACGACCAACATTTAGTTGCTCTAAAACAGGCATTTAATGAGCCTGAAACGTTAGAAGTACGTAGTCGATTAGTGGTCGAAAAAATGGCGTTAGGGCTACAAGGCGCACTGTTATTAAATGGCGACGACAAAGACCTTGCGGACACGTTTTGTCAGGCACGCCTTGGGGGTAATCAAGGCTTGATATTTGGCACGCTACCAGCCAATAGCCCCCTTGATGCTATTATCAACAACAGTATGCTCAAGAACATATAAATGATTATGCACTCTCGATTAGGCAGATATTGCGCCCCTGCGCTTTTGCTTTATACAAGGCGTTATCAGCCGCTTCGAATAATTCTGCACTCGTATAATGACTTGTTTTTTCTGTCACGCAGGCCCCAATAGATACTTGGGGCGATTCAGCTGTGTTGCTATCATCATCTAGTGAAATTTCCATCACTTTAGATCTCATCTCCTCACATACGCTAATGAGCTTTTCCTTAGAAATACCGTAAAACAAAATAGCAAACTCATCACCGCCAATTCGAAAGGCATAATCGTTTGGCCGCCGACAGTAACTTTGAAGAGTGGTAGCAATACAACCTAACACGTGATCCCCAACTCTATGCCCATGTTTATCATTAATCTTTTTGAAATGATCTACATCCACAAGTACTAAACTCACAGGTATATGCTCTCGCCCCATCAGTAGTAATAGATTGTCTAGTTGAGTATCAAAAAAGCGCTTATTGTATAACTGAGTCAAACTATCTCTTATGGTATCTCTGTATAACTGCTTAATGAGTAGGAAATTTTCACGCAATACCCGTTGACACGCATGGTTAATCAACAGTAACAACACAGCCACCGACGCTATGATGAGAATAGCTATAACCATATCTAGCGACATACGATCTAAAAAGAGATTAGTAGCACTGAATATCGCCAAGATAACAACAGTGACCCAACCCGCAGGCTTGATGGGTAGCGCGGTTAAAAGGCAGCCAAACATAAGAATTAGTACTAAACCTAATTGAGAGAAAACCAGATTATGACTAATCGCGAGTGCGTAGATGAGTGAATGGATACAGCCACCAAAAAAATAAACTAACAACAAACTATTTTTAAAATCTGATATTGAGTTAGGTACCCGAAACCAAAAAATGTAGTTGAGTGCTGCAAGCGGTAATACAATAAATAAAAGCCGGACGGGGATAGTGATGCTAGCCATCTGTACGGGAAACTTAATGCAATCGAGTACAGCAAATAAGCCATATAATATCAGCGCAATAAGCAAAGACCATTGACGCAGTTTAATACTCTGCTTCATCAAGTAATGGCTAAAAGGTGCTTTTGCTGTGCTCGCCCAGTCTGGTAACAAAACTCTGCTCTCTTGTTCAAAAAATTTATGATCAGAGGTTGCACTATAATACCTGCGCCTCTAAAAACAATTTTGCTTACGAATACGGTGAACAGAAGCCCAAACTTACTTCTCAAAGAACGTGAAAAGCGTATTGTCACCCAGGCCATCACCTTGCTAGCATAGCGCCTCTTAAAACCAACCGAATTGATCTACGTATCGGTAGCTTACACCGCTACGATAAGGAATGAACTTGAACAAAAGTATACTAACAAACCTTGTTTCTTTGACTTTATTGATAGTAGGCCTTCTGCTAGAAAATATAATAATGACTACGGTCGGTATTTTTGCTTTGTCTGGTGCGGTCACTAATTGGCTGGCTATACATATGCTGTTTGAAAAAGTGCCACTGTTATATGGCTCTGGTGTTATTCCCCAGCGTTTTGAAGAGTTTAAGGCTGGGATACGCGAACTGATGATGACGCAGTTTTTTACTGAACAAAATATCAATCGCTTCCTAACAAGCGGTAATCAACAACTCAAACTGGATCTCGTCCCAGTACTGGAAAAGGTTGATTTAGAGCCCACATTTGACTCATTGGTAGAGGTCATTAATGCCTCTTCATTCGGCAGTATGCTAGGTATGTTCGGTGGCGCAGAAGCCCTTACTCCGCTGAAACAGCCATTTGTGGAAAAAATGAAAACCTCCCTGATTGAAATAAGCCAAGATGAGCGCTTTTTGGAAACCTTAAGCAGTCAGTTAGAGCAGCCAAATGTGATGCAAGACGTGCAACAAAAGATTGAATCGATTGTTGAGCAACGCTTAGATGAACTTACCCCTAAAATGGTGAAAGACATTATTCAAACCATGATCAAAAAGCACCTAGGTTGGCTAGTTGTCTGGGGTGGTGTGTTTGGTGGACTTATTGGCCTAATCACGATTTTAGTAGCGTCATAACGCGTTATATCAATCCACGTTAATAAGTGATCACGTCTTAATGTGGATTGGTACTAGCTATGCTAGCAAAGAGCCGCGCTTGGTGCTTTTAGCCAAGCTGCGGCTTTCCTTCTCTGCTTTATTGCCAACTTTTGCCACCCATCTCAACATAAAATAAGCACCTGCTTGCTATTTTTTGCGTGTTGAAACGCACTACGTCAGGGTAAATAACGCCATAACTAGCGGCTATTGATTTTTTCATCATTAAGTTCACAAACGCACTTGAAAACAATTCTCATTTAGATTAAATTGATACTGCCTGTTTGATACTGAGTTTCACTGGTCCTGGCTTGGTGTCGCATCCGTGGCAGATATTTCAGCCGAAATATCTGCCATTCTTACTATTTCCCCCTTTGTCCCTCTTTCTTTCGTGCTTACTTACGCTAAATTTACGTTGTGGTTGTTGATATTTAGTCAACCGAAGAGTACGGTGAAGTTTGGTGTAGAAGGCAAATGAATTGCCCGTACCAACTCCTTTAGCGTTGAAATGGATGACATGGAATGAAGTATCTAGCTAGTGGTAAAACGGCCAATGTCGTTTTTTTAGTGACGTTTGTGCTCGGTAGTCTTGTCGCGCTTTTGTTATTTAATCAGGGCGTGTCTACTTATCGTAGCCAAGCAGCCAGTCATGCTCAGCAAAGCATGCAACAATTCGTTGCCCGTTACGACTTGGCGTTACAACAAACAATTGTGCGCAATAAAAAGCTTGCACAGGCTATTCAATCGAACCCTCAAATAGATACCGCGCAGTTAAATCAGTTTATTCAGTTGGTCTATCCAAACCCACAGGACGTAGCTGAGCTTTTTTGGTTAAAAAGCAGTAGCCAAGCATCACCTATTCATTTTTCCCCCATGCAAGGCTTAGTTGAGCTAGAGACGGAGTTAGACACTTACATTCAGCCGTTTATTGCACGTGCCCAGAAGCTAAATAACGTCGTGGTATCGCCCATTTTAGCCCCCCAAATGACCCAGAGCACTCACCCGCTTTTTATTATTGTGCACCCCGTGACCGCACGTCCTCAAAATAGCGATTTTGGCTTTATCATTTCAGTGCATCGTATTGCATCATTAACGCAAGCCTTACCGAATGAGCTCAATCGCACGCAGTATGCCTATGTACTGGCCGATCACGAACGCCACCCCTTTGCCTTTCCTGATAATAAAATGCTAGCTGATTTACCAAATGTAAGCCTTGAGGGGCAGGATATTACCCACGTTAATGTGCCGATAAATATACACGGGCACAAATGGCATCTATGGGTTTACCCTACTAATAACCATTTCAAGTCGATCCCATTAATTCAATATCTCTATTTGGGTTTGGCGCTTCTTGGTTGCCTTTTTGTGAGCTTGTTTTTACGCTATGGCCTAAAGCAACACCGCGCTCTTTATTTACGCTATTTACAGGAAAATAATAACGCTAAACAAATCGAAAGCGACTTGCTGCAAGCTCAAAATGCCTTACAAGAAAGCGATAAAACAGCCAAGCATGCGTTAAGTGGTAAAACGCAATTTATGACCACCTTAAGTCATCAAATCCGCACGCCAGTCAACGGTATAATTGGGATGACTGACTTATGTATGCAAACTGAACTGACACTCAAGCAACAAGATTACCTGCGCAAAATTCACATGTCGGCTCAACATTTAAACGGGGTGTTGGTTGACTTATCAGACTATGCCCTGCTTGAGTCCGGTGAACTAAGACTTCAAGAACACCCATTTTCGCTACATGAAATCGTTGATGGCTTATATGCCATGCTCTCAAAGGACGCTCAAGACAAAGGCCTTTCTTTTGACATTACAGTACCGCATACCGTGCACTGTGACTTGATTGGTGATAGCCGTCGCATAAAAGAAATTTTACTTAATCTATGCGCGAACGCGATTGAAAATACCACCAGCGGCCATGTGCACTTAGTCATCAACTCAGATACAGAGCAACCCGCTGCTTTGGCAAACAGTGATTATAGTTTGCGCTTTATGGTCAGCGATACAGGCACAGGATTTGCCCAAGAAGATATCGCCAAATTATTTAGCCGCGCGCAACCACTCAATCAAAATAAAAACGTTAATGGTGGTTTAGCCCTGTCAATTAGCCAGGCGCTATGTAAATTAATGGGTGGAGAGATTGCTGTCAGTAGCCAGTTGGGAATAGGCAGCTGCTTTACCGCACACATCAATTTAAAGCTTAATAATCTTATTATCACTGAACCTGAGCAACCTAAGTTGCTTTCTAAACCTCAACGCATCGTAGTGATTGACGACAATCCAATTTCGCTGACGATGTTGGAACATGCTTTGACCAGCATGGGGGCTGACGTTCAAGCTTATCAATTTGCCAGTGACGCACTAGACGCTTTATTAGACGGCAAGCAACCTGACGTTATCTTGTTGGACTGGGTTATGCCACAAATTGGCGGCCTGGCATTTTTGACTCGTCTACAACAGTCAGACAACAAAATAACCAGTCGAATACTGATTTTAACCGCTTACGATGCAAGCAGCATTACCCGAATGAGCCAGCACTTTCCGATAGAGCGTATTCTTAGCAAACCTTGTCGTAATGAGGAATTGTTTCATATCATCGAAGGACCTGCCCCTGCACCTATTTCGGTTACAGAGGAAAGTAAGCCAAGGCTAAATGGTTTAGTGGTTTTAGTGGCTGAAGACAATATGATCAATCAAGAAGTCATCTGTGAGCTATTAGCCGCCGAAGGCGCAACTGTTATTCCAGCAAATGATGGGCAACACTGTCTTGACGAGCTTAAGCGTGCACAACATGTTGATATCGTGCTTATGGACATCAATATGCCCGTTATGGATGGTTTAACCGCGCTAAAACACATTCGCAACGAACTGGCGATGCCAGATTTACCTGTGGTTGCACTAACGGCCAATGTTTTTGAGCATGATAAAATTAACTACCTGCAACAAGGTATGAACGAACACTTAGGTAAACCTTACGATAGAGATAAAATCGTTGAGTGTATTCTAAACCTAACCGAACAGCCGAAACAGTAACCTGCCTACATAAGATGATCAGTCTGCTTGGCCATCTCAATAAAAGCGTTTTGGTACTCAGGGCGCGTTTCCCCTGCCCTAAAGCCAAGGTGGATGTTTTTGAATATGCCACGTTTCCCTAGGCGAACAGGCACAATCGCCAAGTCTTTTTGATGCTGTTCCACCAGCCATTTAGGCAATGCAGCCACGCCGCGCCCAGCGCTTACCATTTGCAGCATAATTTCTGTGGTTTCAATCGTGCGGTGACGTTTAACACTTGCACCTGCTGGCGTTAAAAATTGACTGAATACGTCTAATCGGCTGCTTTCAACAGGGTAAGTTATCAACACGTCATGACGTAGATCTTGAGGCTGAACAAAGGCTTTTTCTGCTACAAAATGAGACTTTGGCACCACAAGCACATGTTCATATTCAAACACAGGTAAGTACTCTAAGCCTTTTTGAAAAAGCGGATCGGGTGTGATTAACATATCAATGTCATAGCCTAGTAGTGCCCCTAAACCGCCGAACTGAAACGCTTGACGCACATCAACATCGACATCGGGAAACTGCTGAAGAAATGGCGAAACCACTTTTAACAACCACTGGTAGCAAGGGTGGCATTCCATACCAATACGTAACGCGCCGCGCAGCCCCTGGGCAATCTGCTGGATCACTTGCTCGCTATGTTCGAACTGGGGTAACACGCGATTGGCTAAATTTAACAACCCTTGGCCAGCCTGGGTTAAACGCAACCGTCGGCCGTCTTTTTGCCATACAGGTGCGCCTAAATGCACTTCTAGTTTTTTTATTCCGTGGCTTAAAGCTGATTGGGTTAAATGCAGAGCATTCGCCGCTTCGGTCAATGTGCCGTGTTTATCCACAGCGTGAATTATGGCTAAGTGATGGCGCTCTAGCATAACGGTAAACCTATGAGTAAAATTCATGCAATATGAAAAATATACCATTATTTTTACTATCTAGCAGAGCTGAGTTGGCCTTTTATTTCCTTGCGCGTTTTTTCAGACCTAACGCGCGCCGACTTTTCGCTTTAACCACGCGCCAAGGCGTTTGCGGCCCTTTAGGCACACTGGCGCGTAAATGCGCATAATCAGCATCATCTAACTGCACTTCACCGCCGTGAGCCAACAATATTGATTGCGGTCGAATGCCCATAAGCTTGTCGATTGAATTCCCGTAAATTTTAGGGAAGAACACCGGAAATGGCGGAATAAAACGGCTTTTTACTTTCACCACCAAGTCAGCCACGTACATGCGCTGACTTGGCATGTGCATTATCGACAAGTCACGGTCGGTATGTCCTGGCGTTTCAAACACACACCATTCATCAAAGCCCGGGATCGTTTGCTTATCAACCAGCTTAATATCCGGCTTCAAGGTTTTGGCGTACCACATACTTTTACGCTCGCGTCCCAAACGTTTTGCTACCCAGCGAGCTAACGCCAAATCCGTTAAGTACATCATCCAACCTGAAACCCCTTTGTACCAAGAGTGCTCAACGTCGCTCGAGATAACCTTACAACCAATAAGCTTTCTCAGTTGATGCGCCGCCCCAGCATGATCTGGGTGCATATGCGTCACCATTACTACTTTCAAGTCACTAAAGGGACGCTTAAGTTCTTGCGTAATAAAATGACGCAGCGTATCAACATCCGCTCGGGTGCACCCATCTAGCAGCATGAGTCTATCTGGGTACTCCACCAGATAAATTGACTGAATGTAACCCTGTAAATGATGTAACTTCATAACCCTTATTGCTCTTTTGACGCTTTCTTAAACCCAAACAGGATACCGAGCATAGCGACTGATACGAACTTTTAGTTTTAAATAGTTGTGCCAAAAAATTTAATATAACCCCGTGAAGAACCAGCGCAATTCAGACAGTTTCACGCTTAACTCCCAACAGGGTATATTTTGGCGCCTGCGTTGGCTCTTAAGAGCTTTTTACTATGTTAGTATTGCGCCTTTATAACCATGTTCACAATGCGCTCAACGAATCTGCTTAAAGGGAACTACCTTGTCTCAACCTCAAACCACTGCTGCACTTCATGTTGTTGTCGGCTCCAAAAATCCGGTTAAAGTAAACGCAGCGAAAAACGCTATCAGTATGCTTTATCCTGACCATCAAATAACCTGTGAAGGTATGCACGCACCGTCAGGTGTGGCTGAACAGCCCATGACCAGTGAAGAAACCCGCATTGGTGCGATAAATCGCGTAAATTACTGTCAGGCGAATGCTAAAGCAGATTTTTATGTCGCGATGGAAGGCGGCGTAGATAAATTCGAATATGGGCCCGCAACCTTTGCCTACATAGTCATTGCCAATCATGAACGTGAATCTATTGGCCGCGGGGCGATTATGCCCATCCCAGAATCTGTTTACCAAGCATTAGTGAATGGCGAAGAACTTGGCCCGCTAATGGATACGTTGTTTAACACCAAAAACGTTAAACAAAAAGGTGGGGCGATAGGCCTGCTGACCAACGGTAACGCCACACGAGAAGGCAATTACACCCATGCAATGGTGCTGGCAATGGCACCGTTTTTACACCCCGATTTATACCCTGTTAACCCCAAATAGACGCTTTTACTCGTCTAAAAAATCAGAGATACACGCACACCGATAGGTTGGCCAGAATCAGAGTGCTGATTTTCAATCTGAATTTCAGCGTTGTGAAACTGCGCTATGACTTTGGCAATATGTAACCCTAGGCCCAAATGAGGTTCAGACGTAGCCTGTTCAGAGCGAACCGATACCATAGAGTCGAATAGCTTACCTTGCATATTTTTAGGCAATGCAGGGCCATTGTTGTCTATATTCAGCACATGTTTGGGCCCACGTTGGCTCAATTGCACTGCTATCATCGAACCTTGCGGGCTAAACTCAAGGGCATTGGCGATAATTTTGTCCAGCATTTGGCCGAATAAATCCCCGGAACCGAGCAATAGCGTCTCCCCAGCTTCATTAACATATGAAAAGTGATGGCTGGGGTACGTCATTCGATAGCCTTCTACATACCCAGTGAGCAGTGCATTTACGTCAAACTCTTCACGCTCATCACTTTGCACTGCTTGCTCTAAACGAGTGGCTTCGCTCATGTTATTTAAAATACTGCTCAGGCGCTTGATGCCCATTTGCGCACGTTCGATGTACTGAGCATCTTCATTAGTGTGATGGCTAAGTTGGAGGTTTTCTAGGGATGATTTAACAATGGCCACTGGCGTGCGCAACTCATGAGATAACCGCGACGACATGTTCTGCAAATACGCGTTGTACTGCCCTAACCTGCCCAATACAAGGTTAAAGGTATTGGCTAAATCACCTATCTCATCCCGCGCGTTGACATTGGCAATCGTGCCAATGATTTTCCCGTGACTGTCGATTGCCGCCTCAGTCTGATTTCTAAGTTTACGTATACGAAACGACATGCGCGAAGCAAATAAGAACAACGCCAAAGTGCCCAGCCCCATTACGGCTAAGATCACATGAAACAGTTTTTCCAGCGCCCGATTTCGCAAAGTACGGATCCCATTTGTGGTTTGTTCAACCACCACGGCGCCCATCACGTTTTCATCAATAAAGATAGGATGCGCAGCCGAGAGGATCACCGCTTTGTTGTCTGGGCTTAAGCGCCACAAAGAAGCAGGCATGCCAGTAAGCGCTTGATTAATATCTTGGCCTTGCAGCGCGTAGGCATCTTGCAAATCATCAATAAAATCGGCTGGGGGCTTAGTTAATATTTGATAATATATGGGCAATAACCATTCTTGCTCGATACGTTGCCACCAGCTGTTTTTCAGGCTCTGGGTTGATGAATAAGCGCTGCTACTTAGGCCGACAGATTTATGGATATTGCCAGAGCGAGCTAATACTCGCTTGTGTTTATCAATGACCCACACCCTCGCATTCGAATACTTTAAGCCCTTGATGATATTTTCAATTTCCGGCGATGGCACCAGCACAGTGCCTAGGGCATCGCTTTTATTTGGGTTTGCCGTTCCTATTCGATAACGCATTTGCCGACTTTGCGGATCATCGACATCCGTAATAGCAAATGCAATTTTGCTACTCATCATCCCTAGGGGAAAGCGCAATTCGATATTGTAGCCTGTAGCCGTGTTTAACCAACGGCCTTGAATTTGTGTTTCAAGAGAAACAGGGCGCATAGAGTCGACCGGCTCGGATAATAAATAAGCATTCACCCAACCCGCTTCTTGCGGTGCAACAACATAACGCTGAAAACGGCCATCTGGGTCGGTCATGGCTATTTGCAGATAGTCATTGCGATCAACCCTCAGGCTGTTTTTACCGCGCAACAATACGCTTTCATCCGTCACTTCAAACATGGCATACAGATACTCGCCGAACTGCCCCACCATATGCCTAAAATGGAAACTGCTCGGCTCATAATCGTCACTGTAATCAAGCAAATGGTCTTGCCCATACGCAAGGCTTAAATGTTGGTAATCCAGCCAGTCATCTAATTTGCCATCTAAACGAATAGGGTCGTGTATTTTATGGGCATATAAGTCGGTGCCCGGTTTAACATCGGTTAAATACGCGCTTTGAGTGTCAAACAAAGATGGCCTTTCGTGTAAGGCTGTAGCAACCGCTCGCGCTGTGCCAACCATGGTTTGCTCTTGCCCAATACGCAGGTAACTTTCCAGCTCCCATACATACTGATACCCAAGCCAAGGAATGGCAAACAAAAACAAAGATAAAGCTAAAAGCTTTAAGCGAATACCAAAGCGAAAACGAAACCTCTGCTTGCTTTGCCCTTGGCTGGCTTGTTGTTTTTTAGGTTGGTTGACAGGGCGGCTCATAAAGAATTAATGGCTTGTTCCGTTTTTCCAGCGATACCCCATGCCATAAACCGTTTCAATGCGGTCAAACTGGCTATCAACTTGCTGAAATTTTTTGCGGATACGTTTGATATGAGAAGTGATGGTGCTGTCATCCACCACCATTTTAGATTCGTCCATCAGTTGTTGACGACTCTTTACGTGCCCTGCGTATTTGGCGATTGCATGCAACATCCAAAACTCGGTCACTGTCAGCTCAATGTCTTGCTGTTGCCAACTCACAGTCATTCGCTTGCTATCAATACTCAGGGCACCTGTTTGAATAACATCTTCGGATAACTGCGGTTGGTTTAACAGCGCCACTCGACGGAACAAGGCGGCAATACGCGCTAACAAATGGGGCAAACTAATGTCTTTTGTTAAGTAATCATCCGCTCCCATGCGCAAGCCACAAATCGTGTCGTAGTCATTGTCTCTGGCAGTAAAGAAAATAATCGGTAAGGTTTTAGATAAACTGCGCAATTGCTGGCAAACCATAAAGCCGCCATCGATCTCATCTTGTAAGCCAATATCAATAATAGCCAAGTCAGGCAAGCGCTGGGCAAAACCTTGCTCAGCTTCACGGCGATTAGCGTAACAGATTACGTCATAGCCTTGTTTTTTAAGGGCTGCTGCGTAGTTTTCCCGGATAGCGAGATCATCTTCTACCAGTGCAATACGTTGAGACATAACTACTCTCATATTATTTCGTGACGCCACTATATCCTAAAATTTTGCCTTTTTGATGCACAAAGAGAAATTCCATTTTTTCGCCACAATTGCCCCAAAGATTGCCATTTTTCACTCGTTAATTTGCCGTAAATCAGCGCTGTAATAAGCAACCAGAACGCCCAACTATTCAATGTTTAGGAACAACGATGAAATACGCCACGATCACAATCACCTTATCGCTCATTCTCAACCAAGCATTTTCGCCTTTAACGCACGCACAAACCCAAAGCACAGAACCTGCAGAGACTAAAACACAAAATGACCTCGTAGGATTGGGCTCAGGCGCACTGCTTGGCAGCGCCGTAGGTGGCCCCGTTGGCGGTGTAATAGGCGGCATAATGGGTTTGTTTATTTCAAATGATGTAAATAATGATAACGCCTTAGCTCAGGCTAAATCAGAACTAAAAGAGACAAAACTGCAACTACTCGCCTTGCAGCGCGGCGCCGATGCTCTGATCCCTGCAGGGCAACAAGCAGAGCATAAAATACGTTCGTATCAAACAGCGAGTATTGAAAACCATGATCGACCTGCGCAGCAAAGCACTGCAGCAATCAAATCCCACGCGGCCATAACGCCAATCGAAACGAATATTCAGTTTCGCACTGGTTCACATCTCGTTGAAGGCCATTACCACAGGCAATTAGATTTGATTGCAGCACTAATACGGCCTGTCTCTTATACACATCTGACGCTGCCGACGAATAG
>OLHL01000268.1_pt1 | contig 27540 bp, 18 predicted proteins | sample 1609441 | NCBI WGS metagenome assembly OLHL01 (sample SAMN05416833, study PRJEB24817) | seawater metagenome | isolation source: Sea water | place: Canada:Atlantic | collected 2013-07 | reverse complement strand
GGCCTATGTGGGCGAGCGATTAGACGCTCAGCTCGATATGCAAACGAAACGTTTTTTAAGCGATAGGTCCCGCAACAAAATAGAAAACGAGACACTCTATTTATCAAAAATTTTCTCGTGGTATGAGGGCGATTTTGAAAAAAACTGGAAGAACACTCAGTCGGTGTCTGAGTTTATCCTTTTATATAAAGACGCGATGGGGTTAAGCAGTGCTCAAGTTGATTTAATTGAAAGCGGTAATGCTGATGTTGATTACTTAGAGTACGACTGGTCGTTGAACGACACCAAAGCGGCAGTGAAAAATTAGTCATAATGAGAAGTACGTGTTTTCTCTTACTGTTATGCGGCGCTAAAAATACTTGCGATGCAATCATGGCTCTCGGCCGTTTGGCATGCATCCGGTTAGCATGCCTAATGATGTTAATTATCGCAGGTAGTGCTTATGCCGGTTCGTCGGAAGATGACAGTGATAACGCTAGTACTAACCCCGTTGTGCGATTTCACGCATGGGGCGGCAGTGCGCAGGTAAATAGTTACCTTAAGTGGGTTGCCGATAGGGTTGAGCGCAAACACGGCATTACGTTAAAGCACGTAAAGCTTGCCGATACCAGCGACGCGGTTTCAAGAGTATTAGCAGAAAAAGCTGCGGATAATTTAAATAACGGCAGTGTCGATCTTATTTGGATCAATGGTGAAAACTTCGCTGCTATGAAAAAGAATGCGTTGCTGGCAACGGGATGGGTAAGTGATATTGCAAACTTTGCGTTAACAAATCCAGATAGTAATTCGGCAATGGTGACAGATTTTGGTGAGCCAACGCTAGGAATGGAAGCGCCGTGGGGTAAAGCATCTATGGTGTTTTACTACCGTAAATCGCACTTTGACTCATTCAATAAGCCAGTACCCCAAACTATTCATGCCCTTTTGCAGTTTAGTCAGCAGCAGCCTGGTCGGTTTACTTATCCAGTGGTAACAGACTATTTGGGTATAAGCTTCATCAAGTACGCTGCTATTGCCCTTAATTCGTCAAACCAATCGCTATTTTATAAACCCGTTACTCAAAACGCCCTAGAGAAGATTACTCCTTCGTTATGGACGTACCTTGATGCGCTGCATCCCACAATGTGGCGTAATGGCGAATACATGGTACGACAAGCATCTCAGCTACAGCGATTAATTGACAGCGGTGAACTTTCGTTGGCCTTTTCGTTTACCGCTGCAGAAATACCAAGTGCGGTAGAGCGGTTTGATTTACCGCGGGATGTGCGTACTTTTGCAATGTCAGACGGTAGTCTGGCAAATGTGCATTTTATAGGGCTAACCTTTAATTCGCCTAATCAAGCGGCGGCAAAAACGGTAGTCAATTTTCTATTGTCCCCTAAGGCCCAGGCAAAAAAACAACGTTTACAGGTATGGGGAGACGACACCGTACTTGACACTAACCTGTTATCCCCTTCGCAAAAAAGCATGTTTGAAACCCAGCAGTCTCATCCTTCAGCACTTGATAAGTCTCAGTCAACGCCTCTGTACGCAGAGCCTCACGCTAGCTGGACCGATGCACTGAGACAGGCCTGGGAAGAGCGATACGGGGCGAGATACTGATGTCTAATTTCAATTCTCAATCTACGCCTCGATCTAGGCCTCAATCTAAGCCTCTATCTAAGCCTCTGTATAAGAATAGAAACCGAAGCTTGGCGCAGGGCCATTTCAATCGCATTGCGGTTTGTGCAAAGTGGCTATTACTCTGCTTACTGATTATTCCCGTGGCTGCTGGCGTTATAGGGGTTTTCTTACCTGCCATGGGTTACTTTCCTGCCATTGGCGCGAATCAATTTGATTTTCGCGTTTTCGCCGCATTATTTGATGTGGCAGGCATTCACACCATGATGTGGCTTTCGCTTTTCACAGGCGTAGTTGCGACAGTGATTGCTGCGCTATTTGCGTTTGTGTTGCTGTCTGTATTTTATCGCTCGCAAATGCTCTCTCGATTACAGATAGTACTAAGCCCTTTTTTGGTATTGCCACACGCCGGTGCAGCAATAGCCCTAGTATTCTTACTGAGTCCATCGGGGTTCTTTGCACGGCTTTTTACGTTCAATAGCAGCGCCATTGCCTCTGCAAATGAAGGTGTTTATCTTTTCGATAGTTACGGCATCAGCATTATATTAGCGCTAGTGTTAAAAGAAATTCCGTTCGTTCTTCTTATGGCAATAAGTGTGATGTCGCAGCCGCTAATACGGGAGAAAATCAACGGTTACTTTAAAGCAGGTACCGCTCTTGGATACTCACCTATCGCTATTTTCTTTAAATTAGTGCTGCCAATAGTGTTTCCACAAATACGACTGCCTCTTTTAGCAGTATTGGTTTTTGCGGTTTCAAACGTAGAGATTCCGCTCATACTTGGGCCTAATGATCTCAGTACCCTAGCCGTAGCCGTACTGCATTGGTTTAATCATATTGATTTATCTATGCGTTTGCAGGCCTCCTCTGCAGCAGTTGTGCAGGTGGGTATCGCTGTGTTTGCTATTATTGTGATGTTGGCAGTCGAGAAGGGCTTCACCTTTTGTGGTAAAAAATGGCTGCAGCGCGGGAAGCGACACGTTACCGATAAAGCAATTAGCGCCATAGCCTACCTACTATTGATAGCGTACGTGGTGCTAGTAGTGAGTGCTATTTACACACTGGTAGCGTTCTCGTTTGCGAAGCAGTGGACGTTTCCTAACATTATACCGGCTGACGTCACCATGGTTCACTGGAACACTGTGTTAGACGCGGTGTTAACGCCCTTATCGAATACCGTGTTATTAGGTGTTAGCGTAAGCTTCAGTGCATTAGTATTAGTGTTACTTACTCTTGAGAGCGAACCATTGAATACTGGAAAGACACGGGCTTCGCTGCTACTTCCTACGGCCTTATTTTTACCTCTTCTGGTGCCTGGGGTAGCCTTTTTGTATGGCTTAGTGTGGTTCCAGCAGTTTATTTTAAAGGATGCCGTTTGGTTTCATGTGTATGTGGCGCACATGGTTTATGTGATTCCTTATGTGTACCTATCACTGGCTGTAGCGTACCGAAAGTTTGATAACCGTTATGTAATGGTGGCGCTAAGCCTTGGCAAATCACCAATGGGTGTGTTCTTTTTAGTAAAACTTCCTCTGCTCATTGGGCCCATTCTGGTTGCCTTTGCTTTAGGGCTGGCAATTAGCTTCAGCCAGTACCTTCCTACGTTACTCACCACTGGCGGGGCAATTTCTACAGTTACCACAGAGGCAGTGGCGTTAGCTGCGGGAAGCAGCGCAAGGTTAAGTGCAGCTTATGTGGTTATTCAAGCTGTAATGCCACTGTGTGGGTTTGGTTTGGCGTGGTGGCTATCGAACATACTCTTCAAACCTAGCACAAACACACTTAGTAAAAATAAATCTAACACAGGTAAAAGTGTAAGAAGCGTATGATCTATCTAACAGAAAAGAGAGCGTAAATGGCACTGACACTCAAAGAGCTTGAAATTTTTAAAGGGAGCGCTTTGCTGCTTTCCCTTGATGTCACCGTTGATGAGGGTGAAATTTTAACGGTAATGGGGCCAAGTGGGTCGGGTAAGTCAACGCTGCTGCAGGCAATAGCAGGACATCTTGACACGCCTTTTTCGTTCTCGGGTTCCATTTCAATAGATGGAACGAATTTAGCTAGTAAGCCGCCACATCGGCGCGGTGTTGGCGTTATGTTTCAAGATGCACTTTTGTTTGAGCACATGACGGTAGAGCAGAATATTATGTTCGCTATGCCTAGTGCTAAGTATCAAACAAAGAGCAGAAAACGAGACGCTGTGGCAAAGCTGCTTCACGCTGTTGAGTTAGATGGAATGCAACATAGAGTGGTAACCACATTATCTGGTGGTCAGCAAAGTCGTATTTCTCTATTGCGTACATTAGCTGCAGAGCCGCAGGCGGTGTTACTTGATGAGCCCTTTAGTAAATTAGACACAGCGCTTAGACAACACATTCGGGAATGGACATTCACGCAGTTGCGCGAGCGCAATATACCCGCACTACTCGTTACTCATGACAGTGCCGATGCTGTGTCAGCCGGTGGTCAAACCATTGAGCTATCATCATGTTAGATGCCAAAGTAACCCCGTTTATCAAGCCGCTGCTAAGACCCATAGTTGTTGGGTTAGACAAACGCGGTATAACACCTAACCACGTTACTCTTGCAGGATTTACTGTTGGTTTGATAGCCGTGCCTTTAATAATTCTTAACTGGTGGCTAGGGGCCCTTGGCTTCATCATATTCAATAGAGTGTGTGATGGTATCGACGGCGAGCTTGCGCGATATCAAAAAAGCAGTAGCAGTGCTGGTGGCTATTTAGATATTTGCTTAGATTTTCTATTCTATGCTTCAATTCCATTAGCGTTTGGCATTGCGAACCCCAGTGAATGGGGGATACCTGCTGTGGTATTGTTGGCCACCTTTATTGGCACGGGAAGCAGCTTTCTTGCATTCGCAGTCGCGGCAGAGAAATTCAATATCGACCGCCCACAGTTTGCGAATAAAAGCTTTTATTACATGCAAGGGCTTACTGAAGGTACCGAGACGATAGCTGTCTTTTTAGCGTTTTGTATCTGGCCTAACCATTTTCCTATTATGGCTTACTGTTTTGCAGCGGCCTGTCTCGTTACCATAGTGACAAGAGTAAGCGGCGGCTTTGCTACACTTAAACGAGTAGAGCAGTCTAACGCGAGTAGTCAGAAATCAAACCAGTAATTAAACCAGCTATAAGAAGAGTAGGGTGAATGGACACTACATCAATAATCCGGCTTTCCGTGTTTATTTCGGTTTTCTTCATCATGGCGATGCTAGAGGCGCTTTTACCTGCACGTAAATCAATTCTATCTCGCAAAGAGCGGTGGGTAGGCAATCTGTCTATGGTTGTTTTTGGTGCAGTGGTTTCTCGACTGCTTGTGCCTGCTTCATTGGTAGGCGTATCGTTGTGGGCTAGCGAAAAAGGCTACGGCCTATTCAACATTCTCTTTGCATCAAATAGCACGCTAGTCAGTGCAGTACTCGTTGTTGTGGGGGTATTGCTACTGGACGTGGTTATTTATTGGCAGCACAGGTTGTTTCATACCATTCCATTGTTGTGGCGCATTCATAAAATGCATCACGCAGATAGCCATGTGGACACCACCACGGGTTTACGTTTCCACCCAATAGAGATAGTGATCAGCTTAGGTGTAAAAACTGCTGCTGTAGTCGCGTTTGGCGTTCCTGTTTTAGCAATTGTCATTTTTGAAGTCGCATTGAATGGTTTTGCGCTATTTAATCATGCCAACATACGACTGCCTCAAAAGTGGGACGATAGACTGTCGACACTCATCATTACTCAACGATTACACCGCATTCATCATAGCCAAGCTAAAGAAGAATCTAACAGCAATTTTGGTTTTAGCGTGTCGTGGTGGGATAAGGTGTTCAATAGCTTTAAGCCCCGTGCCCATGAAAGCGACGATAAGTTGCCAATAGGGCAACGTGATGTGCCGCCCACAAAAGACAACGCAAGCATGCTATCGCTGCTTCGTCAGCCCTTTTCCAGACCGGCTAAAGATTGAGCTAAATAAACCTTCCAATCGTTTTTGTTTATATTGTTAATTTTTTTACTGGATGCATATATCATTCATGGGTGTTGAAAAAAACAGCAAGTGGAGGTAAGTGTTGTTATACTTCGCACATAACCAATGCCTGTTTTATCAATAAATACGTTTTTTAACATAGATGTGCACGCTTGGAGTTAGCGTTTCAGTAGAGATTGCGATGATGAAATATACAGCTTAGAAGCTTATCATTGAGACTAGCTTCTAAGCCTCAAAGTAACGAGAGGTTGATATTGCACAGTAATAAAAGAAATGAATTGCTTCAGCAGCTTCCCACACCGCTTATGTTTAAGCAAAGAGGTGATAGCAGCTATTGCTTAAATACCGCGTTTCTTTCACTTTTCGGCATATCACCTGATAGCAAAAAAGGCAGTGAACCCACAGACTTTCGTTTTTATGATCCCCTTACTAAGAATGAGCTTACGGGTGAGAAATGTCCTTATCAAGCATTAGAAAAAGGCGATGTAGCAAGCACCTGGGTTCGCCTACAAACATCTGAGCGCTCGTTACACTGCTTTATTAGTGGCTCAACCATTACCGACAATGGCACACAATGGCTGGTGTTTCACATTGATGCGAATAATCGAGTGACCGCCAATAACGGAAACGATAGCGCTGGTGCACAGCGGCATATTGAATTTAACCAGTTACTCACCAAATTTTCCTCAAAACTCATTAATGCCAGTGCACAAGATTTGGACGTTATTATTGCGCAAAGTCTCGCTGCCTTTGGAGAGTTTTGTGATGTTGACCGCTGTTATCTTTTTGAGTTCTCGGACGATTTTGCATTGATGTCTAATACCCACGAGTGGGTGGCCGCGGGCGTTAACCCCTACATTGACGAATTACAGAATATGCCAACAAAGGAAATGCCTTATTTAATAGGTCATATTGAGCATGGTCTATTTAAAGTGGATGACGTAAGCAATATTCCCGACTCAGCGATTGCCGAACGTGAAGAATTTCAGAAAGAAAATATATGTTCTATCTTGTGCTCCCGAATTATGGCAGATGGTAAAACTCACGGCTTTATAGGTTGTGACATCACCGGAAGCCCTTATACGTGGAGTGCTTCAGATATAGAATACTTAAAGCGAATTGGTGACATGTTGGGCAATACGCTGCAAAATATTTATAATCGTAAAGCCATTCATACTATGCAGCAGGAGCTGATTGAGGCTAATAGACAACTGCAAAAATTAGCTAATATTGACGGATTAACGGGCATAGCAAACAGACGCCTGTTTAACAGCACTTTAGATAAAGACTTAGCCCAAAGTTGTCGAAAACAAGACGCACTTTCTCTTTTGCTGATTGATGTGGATTTTTTCAAACTATACAACGACCAATATGGTCATGTTGCCGGTGACAGTGTGCTTCAAAAAGTCGCTCAGACACTAGCAGACAGTTGTGTGGGTACCGATGATTTAGTCGCCCGCTACGGCGGAGAGGAGTTTGCTGTTATCCTGCCTTCTACAACCACCGACCGAGCGAAGGACATAGCCAATCGTATTGTTGAGAATGTTAAGGGGTTGGGTATAGAGCACGAAGCATCGCCTCATGATGGCCTGTTAACGGTGAGTATTGGCATTGCTACTCAAGAAGATAACTGTGATGAGAACTGTGTTGAATTGATTGATAAGGCTGATAAGGCGCTTTACCGAGCAAAATCGACGGGAAGGGGACGTGTCTGCGCTTAGTGCATTGTTGAATTAAAGCGCTCCTTAATAAAAATAAAAAAAGCCCGCTTTGAAAAGTTAAAACACTCCAGAGCGGGCTTTTTTTGTTTGTTATAGTCTAAAACTCATAAGACACGGTTGCACCGAATGTGCGCGGCTGATTAGGGTATGCATTGTAACTACCGGCTTGAATTGGTGGTGGAAAGGCAGATAAGAAATACTCATCATTGTTCAAGTTGCGAACCCACACTTTAAAGCTTAAACCGTTATCCATAGTTAGGCCAGCACTCGCGTTTAACGTGCCTACTTCTCGAGTAAGTTCAGCGGGAACGTTTTCTACAAGTCGTGCTTCACTTTCAAAAAGATAGTCTGAACGAACAAAGCCATACATGCCGTTACCTAATTCGAAGTTATAGGTAAGCCCCGCAACAAAGCTGCGTTCATGTATGCCTGCCGGCTGTGTTCCTGATAGATCGACTGGCCCGTCTACGCCGTTTGCTCCTTCAAAAGAATCGTAAACCGGGTCGAGAATGGTTCCGCCAAATGAAAATACCAGTTCATCGGTTAGGTTAAACGTAGAGTCAAACTCTATACCTTTGGTGGACTGTTCTCCCGCATTCGCCAAAACAAAGCCCGTGCCTACGAAAATACTCGATTGAAACCCTTCAATGGTTTGGTCGAATAATGTGACGTTAAAGGCGCCCCGTTTAAATCTTGCCTTAACACCAAGCTCGTAAACCGTAGACTCCTCGGCTCCTGCATAGCGTGTACCGTAGCTTTGATTTGCTCGCGTTAAACTCGCTGTTTCAAGTGCCTGCTGATCGCTAGGAAAAGGGCGAGTATCACGAGATAGATTCCACGAAGAGGCTTTAAAACCTGTTGCAGCGGAAGCAAATACGTTGAAATTTCGATTAACTTCATAGGCCAAGCGTACATTCCACGTGGTTTTACTGTCGCTCGTGTTGCCTGCTTCTACTTCATTAGGAAAAATAAGCTGCGGTGGCAAAAACTGAACACCTTTTAAGGTAGGCACAAACGGTTGTAAATCTGGAATAAACGCAAGAGGCACACCGAACACAGTAGGGTCGGTATCAAAATCGATGGCTGCTAAGGTCTCATTGTGAACTTGAGCAACCGACACGTCTTTTTCATCGTCGGTGTAAGAAATGCCAAGCGTTGCCGTAAGTTTCTCAGTTAAATCATAATCGAAGGTAGCAAATAGGCTGAAAGCATCGTTTTCTTGCAAGAAATCAGTAGCGAGGAAATTGTCAGCGGCAAAAAAGGAGTTTCTAGGCTGAGCATATAAGTCTTCAGCTGTTTCTAAAAGCGGTTGTAAACCAAGAACGTTGAAAAATGGTCGTGTTCCTTCCCCGTAGTAAAGTACATCGCCTGTATCCACTTCTTCAGAGAAGTAAAATCCGCCTACCATCCAATCAAATTCGTTATCGCCAGTCGAGGTTAAGCGAAACTCTTGGGTAAAGGTTTCTATATCGGTGTTACCCGTTTCGGTGAGAATATCCAGTGAGGTGTAATCTACATCAGAGTCGTAGCTGCTCGTATTTTTTCGAAACGCGGTAATTGATGTGAGGGTAAAAGAGTCATAATCCACGTCTACTTGAACAGATATACCGCCATCTTCAACGGTATTAGTAGAGTTTTGGTTAAGCGCTGATTTAAATTCAAACTGATCTTCTACATCAAGAACGGTTCCACCGAGAGCCCGCACAGCAGCTGTTGTTGGGCCATTAATAACATCGGCCACGGTGCAGCAGCGTTCATCAATTTCACTGTAATCTGCAATAAATCGTATGCGTGTATCTTCGGTTGGCTCGTACAGCGCTTGACCACGAACATTCCATCTATCGCGGTTATTCATATCATCAAGGCCAACGACACTGTCGGTATAGCCGTCTCGCTTGTTAATACCGCCAGATACGCTAAACGCCAACTCTTCGGTAATTCCGTTCGTGTAATAACCTCTTAATAAGCGCTGATTAAAGTTGCCAACACCTAACTCCACTTTGGCGGCTTCTATAAATGAAGGGCCTGCTGTTCTAACATTGATAACACCCGCAGAGGCGTTTTTGCCAAACAGGGTGCTTTGCGGGCCGCTTAATACTTCAACTTGTTCTAAGCGAGGTAAATCACCAATTTGTGCAGCAGCTCTAGAGCGATAAACGCCATCGATGAAAACGCCCACAGAGGGTTCGATACCTGTGTTATTTGTACCGTTACCAAATCCGCGAATTGAAAAATTTGTATTAGAGGAGCGTTGCAGTGGCGTTACGCGAAGTGTAGGGACTAAAGCCTGTAAGTCTTGTATATCCAATACTTGCGTTTGCGCTATATCCTCTCCAGTAGTGACGGTAACAGCGATAGGCGTTTCTTGCAGTCCTGTTTGTCGTTTTGATGCGGTTATCAGAATTTGTTCAAAGAGATCGTCATCGGTTTGTGCCTCAGCTTGCGGTGTGTTGGTAGTTGATTCCTGTGCAAGGGCGACATGGCCTGACAGGCCGAGTGTTACTGCAACCATAAGCGCAAGTGGCTTTCGTTTAAAAAATGAAAGTGGGCACTTTTCCATAGTACGTTCTCTTGTTGTGTTTATTTTTATAATAAGTTCGTCAATATTGCGTGTTATCTGACATAAATATCGGCGAACGAAGACAGATGTCTAACTTAACGTAAAATCAATCTATGTAAATATAATGTTATCATTTAGTTAAGTGATGTTTTACATAAGGTTTGAGTGATATTTGAGCACTTGCCGGCAGGTAGTTAACGTTCTTTCAATTTTAAAGCACTATTTTTCACAAAATAGCACTGTTTAACTTGTTGATTTATCGATATTAATGACACTTTTGACGTTGCATGTACATGAAGTACACCTTTTGTCTAGATTGAGTAATTACGTATAGTATTTTATTTCTTCATAGTCTATTACTTATATAAGTCGTGAATAAAGCAGACAGTAGCTCGACATGCTTTGATGTTGCGATACAAATAAAGGTTTGTATACAAGGTAAACAGCAATGGATTTACAATGGCAAAGCAACAGTGATATAGATACCGAGTGCGACAAAGAGCCTATTCATGAGCTCGGCCGAGTACAGTCTTTTGGTTTTTTAGCTGCAACTGACAAAGAAGGTATATTTACCCACATTTCCAGAAACGCAGATTTTGGCCCAGGTATCGACAATAACGCACTGTTGGGCACCTCTTTCTGGGAGCTTGTGGGACGAGACGCAAGTCACTCTATTCGAGGAGCACTTCATCAAGCCTCGATAATCAAAAAACCAACTCGACTTTACGCTTTCACACTTCCTACAACAGACACACTTTTCGATGTAAGCGTACACCAAAGTGGTAGTTCCTCAATTATTGAGTTTGAAAACAGAGATCACCGCGCCTCACAAGACAATGTTTTGGCCGCGATGATGAGTCAGATAGCAGAGCCGGATACCTTAGACGAACTCTACGCCGCTTTGGTTGCGGGGATAAAAGTAGCATCAGGGTTTGATAGAGTTATGCTTTATCGTTTTCTTGACGACGGGGCCGGTGAAGTTATTGCTGAAATGAAAGAAAGCAATATGGAGCCTTTTTTAGGGCTGCGTTATCCCGCTTCAGATATTCCAAAACAGGCACGAGAACTGTATAAAAAGAATCTAATTCGCGTTATAACAGATGTTCACGACGTTACTGAGCCTATCGAAAGCGTCCATGATATAAAGCAGCCATTGGATCTCTCGTTTTCCAGAACCCGCGCTGTTTCCGAGGTGCACATTCAGTATCTTAAAAATATGGGTGTTGCAGCTTCGATGTCAATCTCATTGATTGTTGACGGCAAATTATGGGGTTTAATAGCATGCCATCACAATACTGCAAAACTGATGTCCTCGCGAGTATTTGAGGAATTAGAGCTGTTTAGTGAATTATTTTCGCTAGAGCTAGCTCGTAGATTGGTGATGGAGCGGATTATCGTTAGCGAAAACGCGAATGCCTCGTTTGCTAAGATGCTCAGTAATCTGTCTATCAGCAATTCGTTAACGCTTTCAACGGTTGAGCAACTGGATTTGATTCAAAAGCTTATTGATATTGACGGTATTGGTTGTGCATTTAACGGTGATTATAAGCACAATGGAGTGTCGTTAAGTGAAAAGAAAGTCCACATGTTGGTGGAAGTGCTGCAGAAACTACCAAATATGGAGGTTCATGAGCTCGACAATCTAGTGGCCGCAGACAGTAGATTATCTGACAAACATGTGGCCGGTGTATTAGCGCTGCAGATTTCCAAGCTTCCTTGTGATTACATCTTTCTTTTTAGAACCTCTGTCACTCAGGAAGTTAATTGGGCCGGCAATCCTGATAAGAGCGTTACCCAAATTGGCGATCGTAAAGTGCTCACCCCACGCACAAGCTTTGAAAAATGGGTGGAATACAATGAGGGCAAAGCAAAATCTTGGACGACGCTGGACATCGAGCGAGCTAAATCAATTCGACTTGGCATTATGGAGCTTACAATACGGCATCTTCACGAAAAAGAAGCGTTACAGCGAGAGGCCAACGAACGACTCGAACTCTTAATTGGCGAATTGAACCACAGAGTGAGGAACATTCTCAACTTAGTGAGCGCCATTATTGGGCAAACCTCGCAAAGCAAGACTGATTTAAATGATTTCGTTGCATCACTCTCCTCTCGCATTACCGCTCTTGCTCTAGGCCACGATCAACTTACCCATTCTTCTTGGAACAGCATCAGTTTTTCCACACTACTGTTAAATGAACTGAAAGCGTATATGGTTAATGAGGCTGCGTTTAAGATTGAAGGGCCAAACGTAAAGTTAACCGCCTACGCTGTTACCCCACTGGTACTTGTTTTTCATGAACTCATTACTAATGCTGCAAAGTACGGAGCGCTTAGCGCAACCAGCGGCAATGGCTCGGTGTCAATTACTTGGGATTACAATGAGGCAGGAGATTGCGAGATAATATGGCAAGAATGGGGCGGGCCGCCGATTACCAAACTGCAAGACGATGGTTTCGGTATGACGGTGATTAAATCGGTTATTCCTCATGAGCTTGGTGGTGAAGCTTTGATAGAGCCCAAGATTACAGGTGTGCAGGCTTCATTTGTCATCCCTAAAAAATATGTCGAGAAAGGAGAAGGCGAGTTACCGTCTATCGAAAACCATGGAGCGGCCAATATAGATACGATTTCTGTAACTCGTCATAAGCAACCAAACAGGCAACGGTTAGTGAGGGCGGTAATTGTAGAAGATAATTTACTTATATCACTGGATCTTCAGAAAAAGCTTAAACGAGCGGGATTTGAAAATGTTGATATTTACGGCGATTTAGTCTCTGCAAGGGCTGGGCTAGACCATAATAAGCCACAAATGGTCTTTCTCGATGTACATCTAGGCAACGAAAACTCATTTGAATTGGGAATGGAAATTTTGCGAAAGCACATTCCCTTTATGTTTATAACGGGATATGGCGCGGGTATGGACCTGCCTCCAGCGTTAAAAAACGTTCAGGTACTGACGAAACCAGTAGATTTTGGGGTGTTGCAAGACGCCATAAGCGAGAGCGTTAGTGCGAGTGCAGTCTGTGAGTAACTTTAAAGGCAAGACAGCAGTCATCGTTGAAGATCAAACCATTGATGCATTGAATGCGAGTAGATTCGTTGAAGGGTTGGGCATGCGTGTACTAGGCATTGCGAAATCCGCTGAAAAGGTTTTTTCTTTACTGGAAAACGAAATGCCCGATCTCATCCTGCTTGATATTAACCTAGGTGGAGAAGAGACTGGAATAGAAATAGGGCAGGCGATAACCGGTTCTTACGGCATCCCTATAATTTTTACCACGTCTTACAGCGACGATGACACCATATCCAGTGCGCTAGCTATCTCTCCGTACGGGTATTTGATTAAGCCCTATGGTCGGTCGTCGCTTGAAACTGCGATACGTGTTGCTATGGAACGCAGGCGAATTGAAGATGATATAAGAAACACAAATTCTCGATTCTCAATGGCCTCAAGTGTGGCGAAGCTTGGCGTGTTAGAGGTTGACGTTGCATCAAATTCGGTAGTGGTTAATGGCGTTGAAGAGTTAATTGATTTTCCGTACTCCCTTAGCTTAGAAAGCTTTTATAACCTGTTTCCAGAGGAGGAAAGAGGTAAGCTTAAAGCCGCCGTCAAAAGGAAAAATAAATATCGCACCATGCTGCAAGTTGAACTTGATGGAAGCGATACACGTTGGTACGAAGTCGTATTGTCTGATGTCACAATGTCGGAGGGGGCGATTCAAATTGGTGCGATTCAAGACGTTTCACCCATGGAGTCTGTTAAATCTAAGCTGAGCATTGCAGATAAAATAATAAGCGAGATCCAGGAAGGAGTCTTGGTGTGTGACGATTGCGGTATTGTGATGAAAGCTAACGCTGCCTTTTGTGACATGCTGGGCAAGGTGAAAGAAGAAGTGCTTAATTATCATGTTATGTCCGTATTCCCTAGTGATAGGAAAGACGATGTGCAGCCAGATGTGTTAACTGACGGTTTAAGGGCAGAAGTGACCGTGGTGAACGACTTTGGCATTAGGCATCACCTGGTTATGTCTGTTACGTCTTTCTATCAAGATGGTTCCAACCAATTCTTTGTTGCTATATTCACCGACATAACAGAGTTAAAATCGTCTGAAACTCAGCTAAAGCAACTAGCGTATACCGACTCATTAACAGGTGCTGGCAACCGTAATTATTTGAACACAATCATAAAGAGCTACACATCTTCTAACGAACACTGTGCCATTGTTTTTATCGATATTGATGAATTTAAGCTGATCAACGATTCACACGGTCACGAGGTAGGTGATGAGGTGCTGAAAGGCTGTGTAGCTAGGTTGAGAGCCATAGTTCGGGAAGAGGACAATATAATTAGGTTTGGTGGCGATGAATTTATTATTGTAACCAGCTCAATTTTACGAGAAGAACTAGAGGGTATTACTAAAAGGCTTAAAGACATATTTGCTGAACCATTTCAAACCAATATTGGCAATTTTAGAATAACTGCTAGTTTGGGCGTAGCGGTGTCTTCAGAATCGATGACGGCTAGTGAATTACTTAAGAATGCAGATATCGCCATGTATTCTGCCAAGAGAAATGGAAAAAACAGTGTGGTTAATTTTGACGAGAGCTTGTCAAAAGATATTGAGTATAGACTGTTTATACAGCAAGGGTTAGATAACGCAGTAGCCTCTAAAGAAATAAGCGCCTATTTTCAACCTATAGTAGACACCGAAGGCAAGGTTTTATCATTAGAGGCATTGGCTCGCTGGCACATTCCAAATTATGGTTCTGTTAGCCCAGAAAAATTTATCCCTATTGCTGAGCTTACGCAACACATTCATGAAATTGGTCTTCACATGCTAGCGGAAGCGTGTATAGCATTAAAAACACTGAATTCTTGGGGCTTCGACGATATCAAGGTTAACCTTAATTTGTCAGCAGTGCAGCTGCAAAAGAAGGGGATAGTTGAGGCGTTTAAAACGGTCATCGACGCTAATAATATCGATTCGTCTAAGTTAGTACTCGAAATTACCGAGTCTACGCTGCAAAACTCAAGAGCGCGGGTTACGCTAAATAAGCTAAAGCTGCTTGGTTTTAAAGTGTCTTTAGACGATTTTGGTACAGGCTTTTCATGCATATCTGAGCTTGCCGATGATATTTACGATGCCATAAAAATCGACCGCTCCTTGTTACCCTCTTTTCCGCTTAACGACGACAGCGCTAAGCGAAGAGCGCTTATCATAGAGAATGTAATTTCGTTATGTTCTGCTTTAGATATGCCATGCACATTGGAAGGGCTTGAAACTAGCGAACAGGTGAGCTTTGCCAGACGCATTGGTGCTACGGCAATGCAGGGCTATCACTTTGCGAGACCATTGAGCATGTTCGCATTGATGGAGTATATGCAAGCTAACCATGCGACTAAAAACCAAGCAGGATGACCTGCTCAGCCTTAATTTACTCAATTTCAGGCACAAAAAAAGGCGTTGAATACGCCCTTTTTATGAATTGGTGGAGCTGGCGGGATTTGAACCCGCGTCCAGAAAATGTCTACCTTTGGTACTACATGCTTAGTTTGTCTTTTCTTTAACTACTTTAGACCCCGACAAACAGGGTTCCTGGTAGCTGTCCTAATACTATTTCGCGGTTCAACCTTAGGAAAGTTTCCCTCGCTAGTTTGCTTATATGACCTTCCAAACCCACGCTAGCAAACTAAGCTGTGGTGGAAGGGCCTATACCGGTTATTAAGCGGCTAGTGCGTAGTTTTCGTCGTTTGCGACTATTTAAAGCGGCTTTTTTAAGAGGCCAGCCGCACCTCTGCATGCACCTCCGGCTTCCTAGATCCTGTCGAATCCTAATCAGCCCCGAATGTGAGACCGAAGTATAACATAACTCAGTGTACGTTAAACGTTTCTTTTATAAATTGCTTTCAAAAGATGCATTTATAATCAATTACCTTTAAAATGCCGGCTATTCAAATCTAGCTGTGTTGTGCATGTCTTCAAACTCTATTCTATATTCACCCTATACATTGCCTTGTGGTATTACGGTTAGAAATCGCGTAGTTAAAGCGGCAATGGAAGAAAATATGTCAAGCAAGGGCTGCGTGCCTGGCGAATCTCTTTACTCTCTCTATCGCTACTGGGCTCATGGTGATCTAGGTATGGTTATCACCGGAAATGTCATGGTAGACAAAGAGGCCATGACAGGGCCAGGTGGCGTGGTGCTAGAGAAAGACACAAATCTTGCACCCTTTCAAAAATGGGCAAAAATTATAAAGTCCAACGGCGCGCTCGCCGTAATGCAAATAAACCATCCTGGTCGCCAAGTATTTAAAGCCATGCAGGGTAAAGCGATAGCGCCTTCTGCGGTGCCGCTAGATATGGGTAAGCACTCTAAATTGTTTGCCGAACCTCGAGAAATGACCTGCCAAGATATTCACGATGTGTGTCAGCGTTTTGTGCATACTGCCAAACAAGCCGAAAAAGCTGGGTTCGATGGCGTAGAGGTTCATGCCGCTCATGGCTACTTGCTCACCCAGTTTCTCTCACCACTAACCAATCAGCGTCAAGACGAGTGGGGCGGTTCTATTATCAATAGAGCACGGCTACTGATTAATATTGTCAGTCAAATACGCGCGGTGTGTGCGAAAGATTTCATTGTTATGGTGAAGTTGAATTCAGCCGATTTTCAAAAAAATGGATTTTCCTTCGATGATGCCTGTGAAGTGGTAAATCGATTAGAGGCGCTGGGGGTCGATGTTGTTGAACTTTCAGGGGGAAGCTATGAAGCACCCGCCATGCAGGGGCAGACCAAAGACAATACCACTCTTGCCCGAGAAGCTTATTTTTTAGAGTTTGCGCACACGTTAGAGAGTAAGACGGATATACCGTTAATGACAACCGGTGGGATTAAACGCGCTGAGATAGCTGAGCGAGTAGTGCAAGAAGGGTGTGAGCTTGTTGGGTTAGCGAGTGCACTTGCCATTACGCCGAATTTGGCGAAAAAATGGCAACAGGAATGGACATATTCCGGCATTATCCCGCACTGCACATGGAAAGATAAATCTTTGGCGAGTCTTGCGAACATGGCCATTGTAAGAAGACAGCTTCGTCGCCTTGGAAACAACCTAACGACATTGCGAAGCCCATCTCCGCTGTGGAGTTTAATTTTAGACTTGCTGCACCGTAAGAAAATGACTAAGCGGGATGTGGCTTTTAGAACGTCTCAGTAAAGCCGGCGCTTAGTAGCACGACTGATAGGGCGTTTGATAGGTCGGCTTTAAAGGCGTTTTATAACGGGAAGTGCACAGCGCTATACGCTGTGCTTCATCATTCTTTCTTTTTGGCGCTGCCAGTCTTTGTCTTTCAGCGTATCTCGCTTATCGTGAGCATGCTTACCTTTTGCTAAATGTATCTCTAGCTTAACCCAGCACTTCTTCCAATACATAGACGTGGCCACAATAGAATAGCCTTGTCTATCACGAGCTCCCATTAAACGGTCAATCTCTCGTTTATTAAGCAGCAGTTTACGTGCCCGTTCAGGAGCGGCAATAACGTGGGTCGATGCCTGAGTTAACGGACTTATTCTACACCCAACAAGATATGCTTCTGCGTTTTGGATAATGATATACGCATCGGTAATATTGACTTTACCAGACCGAATACTCTTAATTTCCCAGCCTTGAAGCTCTAAACCAGCTTCAAACTTGTCTTCTAAGAAATAATCATGACGCGCTTTCTTGTTCTGCGCGATGTTTCCGGTGGTATTTTTGTTTGCTTTATTCTTTTTCATAGGCGCTATTATACTGATAGTGTGAATAAATGTCTTTAAATGTGTCTTACAAATTTGGGCGTGTATCGTTTTATATTCGCTGAAAAGTATCAGCTGCTAACAGATTATTCATGCACAAATGTGGTTTCAGATCTAAAAAGATGAAAAATAACTGTGATATAATTTTGCGATTAGAAATTGTATTAGTGAAGTAGATGCCAAGTATTCATAGAAGTGCGCTTGTAGCTCATAGTGCAGAGGCCATGTTTAACTTAGTGAATGACGTTGAGTCGTATCCAAAGTTTTTACCAGGTTGTGCAGACAGTAAAATTCTGAACAATACAGAACAAGCGATGAGCGCATCATTATTAGTCTCAAAAGCAGGGATTAAACAGTGGTTTACTACCGAAAACGTATTGTATCCAGCTGAGCGAATTGAAATGCAGTTGGTCGACGGTCCTTTTCGGTCTCTATCAGGCGGTTGGACGTTTTCAGCGCTATCTGATGAAGCGTGTAAAATTGAACTTAACCTGCACTTTGAGTTTGCCAATAAGCTTGCGGAAATGGCCTTTGGAAAGGTGTTTAATAGCTTGGCGTCCAGCATGGTGACCGCGTTTACTGAAAGAGCAAAGAGTGTATACGCATGAGTAGCGAGCTAATTACCGTTGAGGTAGCCTACGCGCTGCCTACTAAGCAGTCTCTGGTTAGCATTGCCATAGATAGAGATGCGACAGTGGAAGAAGCTATAAAGGCCTCTAACCTTCTCTACGAGTATCCCGATATCGATTTGTCAAAAACTAAAGTAGGTGTGTGGAGTCGCGTAGTTCGGCTTAAAGACACACTTATTGATGGCGACAGAATAGAGATTTATCGCGGACTAATTGCCGATCCTAAAGAAATAAGAAAACGTCGAGCGGAGAAAGCGAAAGAAGAGGGTAGAGCCGACAAAGTGACTGGCGGCAAGGTCAACCCTCTCAAAGCGAAGTAAACGTACTAGACAGTTTTATCGGAAATGCTTCCTAGTTCCAAAAATGGCGAAGCGTCGATATTTTCTGCATCCATCATGGTGGCTATGCGTTGCATTGTTGCCACCATCTGACTCTGTTCCCATTCCTTAAGCTGAGAAAAACGCTCAACAAAATGTTCTTGCAAAGGGCGAGGTGCATCTTTAACCGCTTCTTTACCGCGGTCGGTAAGAAACACGCCTACCTTTCGCTTGTCTTTGGTGCTTCTAATACGTGTGGCTAGGTCTCGAGACTCAAGCCGGTCCAAAATATTAGTGATAGTTGCAGGGCTCAAATTAATGTTCTCTGCAATTTCGCGAACCATAATGCCTGGTTGCTCTTCTATATTTTGCATAACGAGCAATTGCGGGCCAGTGAGACCCACGTGCTTACTAAGCTGTTTGCTGCGCAAGTCTACGGCGCGGATAACGCGCCGTAGGGCAACAAGCAATTCTTCTTCTTTTCGCATATTTTTTCCAACAAATGCGTAACGTGCGTTACTTAAGCAAATGAATAAAGTGCTGGTGCTTGTGATAATGATCTATCACATCATTGATTACCGATAACTTCGACCAACCCATGATGTCGTAGTTTTGACCACCTTCACTCAAGTGAACCTCGGCGCGATAATACGTCTTTTGTACACCTTCGTCCATTTGCTCTGATGGCGCGAACTCAGGTTGATCAGTTGGAGTAGGATATACCGCATAAATAAAGTCGGGGTCTGTACCCATAGTAACGGTAAGAATAAAAGCTTCATCAGTTTCTTCAACGTTCACTTCGAAGTTCTGTTCTTCAAATTCTTTACCCACTTCATTCATTGCTGGCAGCGCTACTTTTCTCATAAAGCGAAGTACAGCTTCTTCATCAGGGAACGATACGATGTTCTCTAAACGCCCTTTCCAATTTTTGTCAGCATCGCTGTGCTGTGGTGTACCTGCAAGTACTTGTAAGCTCTCGCGTTTGAAGCCTTCCACGCGCAGCGCTTTCAGTAAGCCAAACATCGCAATAAGCAATACAATAGCAAACGGCAAGGCTGCGGCAATGGTCATAGTTTGCAATGCGCCAAGCCCTCCTGCGTATAGCAGTACAGCACTCACCACACCTACACCTACGGCCCAATAAATTCGTTGCCATACTGGTGTGTCGTTGCGTCCGTGTGAACACAACATGTCGACAACCATGGCGCCAGAGTCACAAGAGGTAACGAAGAAAACGATAACCATGAGTACTGCAATGAAGCTAAGTACGCTTGAGTATGGAAATTGTTCTAAAAATACAAATAGTGCTACGGCGGTATCTTCATTCACCATATTGGCAAGCACGTCTTGTCCCTGCACGAGTACTTGGTCAATGGCGCTGTTTCCAAACACGGTCATCCAAAATAACGTGAATACCGATGGAATAAGCAACACGCCGAGTATAAATTCTCTGATTGTTCTACCGTAAGAAATACGAGCGATGAATAGGCCAACAAACGGTGCCCATGCTAACCACCAACCCCAGTAGAAAATTGTCCATCCACCAATCCAGTCGGTTTTGTCGTAGGCGAATAGGTTAAAGGTGTTTCTAACAATATCGGCAAGGTAAGCGCCAGTATTTTGCATAAAGGCCTGCAGCAAGAAAACTGTCGGGCCCAAAATTAGCACGATAAGTAAAAGTACTATGGCCAAAACCATGTTTGTTTCTGACAGTCTTCTTATGCCCTTGTCTAGCCCAGTGGTTACTGAAATAACAGCAAGGCCGACTACGCAGGCCATAATCAGTATCTGAACACCGGTACCCGATGGCATGCCAAATAAGTAATTGAAACCAGCGTTAACTTGAGAAGCCCCAAGACCGAGAGAGGTTGCAATACCAAAAACCGTAGACGTTACCGCAAAGATATCGACTACATGACCAGGCCACCCATAAATTCTTTCACCAATAAGTGGGTAAAGTGCAGACCGAAGAGTTAGCGGGAGGTTTTGTCTGTAAGAGAAATAGCCCAAAATAAGGGCGACTATGGCGTATATGGCCCACGCATGAACACCCCAATGGAAAAAGGTGGTCTTCATTGCTTCTCGCACAGCGTCTATTGTACCGGCTTCCGCTGTTGGAGGAGCTAAAAAATGCATTAGCGGTTCTGAAACGCCAAAGAACATTAGCCCAATACCCATTCCAGCAGCAAATAACATACTTAACCATGTTGGAAAGCTGAATTCAGGTGAAGCGTGATCGGGACCAAGTTTTATCTCACCGTAGCGAGACATGCCAAGATAAACGACAAACAGCACCACGAAAGCAACTGCAAGCACGTAAAACCAGCTGCCGTTGGTCACAATAGCGCTTTGAAGTGTCTTAAAGAGGGCGTCAGCGACTGTCGGCATTAAGGCCGCGAAGCACAACAGGCAAATGATGATGGCAGATGATGTGTAAAACACCGGTTTGTTTAGAGGAGACTTGTTTTCATTTTCTATCACGCAGAAAAAATCCTTCCACTTTTGTTCGATTATAACGATTGCTGTCAAATATACCGTAAACTCTCGTTTTTATAAACATGAGTTTAAATAATTAGCTTTGAAGTTAACAATGAGAAGAATTCTCATATAATGCGCAATCGAGGTGTGCTTTTTCGCTTTTTATTAGTCATTAGTTTATATTTTCGGTGTTTTTGCATGAAACTTAATCGTTAGAGTAGAAATTAATTTCTGTTTGTGGGTTAATAATACTGATCTTATTGATACGTGTTTCAAGTAAACAGTATCCGAAGAATAAAAAACCATTTTCAAAGGGAAAACACACATTATGCGTAAAACTCAGCTTAGCTGTGCGATCGTCGCTGCATTGGCAACAACATCTATAGCCGCGCAGGAGTCGAAAGCACCCGCGAAACTCGAAACTATTGAAGTCACTGCAACTAAACGTACTGAATCTATTCAAGACGTACCCGTTGCTGTTCAAGCTCTTAACGGTAAAGCCTTAGAAAATCTTGGCATTGATAACTTCCAAGAGTACGTCGAGTTCCTACCTAACGTTGTTTTCCAAGGAACGGGACCTGGCCAAAACGAGATTTACATCCGCGGCGCCGCAACGACACAATCAAATATAATGCTTTCTTCAGTTCAAGCATTACAACCATCGGTAGCTTTTTACCTAGATGAAATGCCGGTTTCAATGGCGGGTCGTAACCTTGATGTTTACGCCACTGACGTAGAGCGTGTTGAAGTGCTACCTGGGCCACAAGGCACACTGTTTGGTGCTAGCTCGCAGGCAGGTACTATTCGTTTAATTACTAACAAACCAGACCATACGGGTTTTGGCGCTGGTTTTGACACTAACATTGGCTTCACCAAAGACGGTGAGATGAGCAACTCTGTTCAAGCCTACTTCAATATGTCACTTACCGACGACCTAGCAGTTCGCGTAGCCGCGTACAACGACCAACAAGGTGGTTGGATTGACAACGTAAGAAACGTACCTGGTGAGGGTGGTTACATAGGAAGTGCGGTTGTTGTTGACCGTATCTCTGGTGGCGTACTAGCTGACCCAGTGGCGATGGATGCGAACCGCATTACTAACCCTAACATCTCTTCAAGTTCTGAAGCATCGGTAGTATCGCCTCAGAACGACGCACTTGTTGAAGAAGATTTCAATGATGCGGTTTACTCTGGTGCTCGTTTTGGTTTGTCGTATCACATCAACGACGACTGGGACCTTCTAGTACAGCATACTCAGCAAACGCTAGACACTGAAGGTGTATTTTCTTACGACCCAACGCTAGATGGCGAAACGTCTGCTATTCGTTTCCAAGCAGATGAAAACAGAGATGAGTTTGGTCTTACAACGTGGACAGTTGAAGGTCGTATGGACAAGCTTGATGTTGTATATACCGGTGGTTACTTAGACCGTGAAATCGACACACTAGCTGACTATACGGGCTACACTAATGGCGGTTTATTCTCGGCATATTATCTTTGTAACCACTATGATACGCCAGATAATGCTGCTGATGAGCGCTGCTTAGATCCAACTAAGTATTACAAGGAAGATACTTCTTCTACTCGTAGCACACACGAACTACGCTTCAATACCACTATGGATACGCCTTGGCGCGTAACTGCCGGTTTGTTCTACGACGAACAAGAAGTAGCGACCGTTGGTCAGTTCAAAATTGCCAATACTGAAATGAGCACATTCGGTTTTGATAATCTTCAACGTACGCTAGTTGGTAACGAAGGCATCAATAGTGACGGCGGGCCATTCCCAGCTGAAGTAAGTTTTATTAACGACATTACTCATACTATTGAACAGGTAGCAGTGTTTGGTCAGGTTGAGTACGACCTAACAGAGAAGTTAACTGCAAGCATTGGTGCTCGTTGGTATCAAATTGACGATATCTACGTAGGTTCAACGTCTACTGTGGACGTCACTCGCCGAATTCGTGCATTTGGTACCCAAGACGCTGACGAATTAGCAGCAGTGGGCTTAGACCCTGATGCCGTTAATGCAGCCATTCAAAGCGGTCAGTTAGAAACAGATCTTCTTGATAACGATGGTGTGCTAACGGTTGACGATACTATCTATAAATTTTCACTCGATTATAAAGTGAATAAAGATGTATTGGTGTTTGCTAACTACTCTGAAGGTTTCCGTCCTCCGGTAACGAACCGTGTTGGTGGTGGTTTGTCGACAAACCAAGAAGGCAAGTTTAACAACTTCCGTATTCCAGTATATTCAACTACAGATACGCTTGATAACTACGAGCTTGGTTTAAAAGGCGACTTCTTTGACGGTCTATTCCGCGTAAACGCAACTGCGTATTACTCTGAAATTACTGACCTGCAAACGTCTCGTTACGACCCCACAAATATCTCATTCCTAGTATTTACTGATAACGTTGGTGATGCTGAGATAAAAGGGTTAGATGCAGATTTAACGTGGCTTGCCACTGACGACTTAGTTATTAATGCTGCATTTAGTCTACTAGACACAGAGTTAACTAGCATAAACTCTGAGCTTGAAGGTATTGCGGCAGGTGTTGGTTCACAACTACCTTACTCTGCAGAATTTTCTGGTAACATTAACGCACGTTACTTCTTTGAACTAGAAGGCGGCAAGCGTGGTTACGTTAATGGCTCTGTAAGCTACACGGGCGACCGTTTTGCTGGCATGGTGATGGACGCTTTCGTAATGGAAGATGCCACTCAGAATATTTACGGCACAGGTTCTGGTCTTAAAATTGAGCAAGAAGCCGCTGTATATGAAGGTGTGACTTACGCAGATTCAAACGGTGAAACCTTCCGTGGCGGCCGTTATGTTCAAGAGTCATACTTCATTGCTAACTTAGCCGTAGGTGTTACGAACGACGTTTGGAAAGCTGAACTGTACATCGACAATGTATTTGATGAGCGAGCGGTTCTAAACATCGATACGCAACAGTTTACGCCAAAAGTAGTTACAAACAGACCTCGCACTATCGGAATGCGTTTCTCTTACGACTACTATTAAGTTATTGTTTGAGACATTGGCTAAGCCATAGGTGAAAAATTAAAACGGCAAACTTTCGGGTTTGCCGTTTTTTCTATTTTTAGGCATGCTGTATAAATGAATACAAAAGAACAACAAACACTTCTTACTATTAAGAAAACCTTAATGCAGTCTCACTTTCAATCGGTGATCACGCAATGTAGTGAATTGCTGACTGCACAGACTCAATCTAATGTGACAGACGCTGGTCTAATTGAAGCTAGTAAAGCAGGTGAAACTGGTCTCAGCAGTGATGCACAGCGCGAAGCGCTATATTTACAAGCGGTCGCCTACAGGCTATCAGGTAACACGCAAAATGCGATTGCTACTCTTGATAACGTTATTGCTTTATTTCCAGATTACGGAAGAGCGTTTCAAGAACAGGGTTACTGCTACGCGAACATAGACGGTAAAAAGTCTGCCCACAGCTTTTATCAAGCCACTCGATTTAATCCTGCATTACTTGCATCGTGGCAACAGCTCGAAAAAGTGTATAAAAGAGATGACCAGAAGCAAGCACTGACATTGTGTCAGCAGCAAATTCAATTTTTAACCTCACTGCCAAAACCGCTATTAGGTGCTACAGACTTAATGCACGAAGGCCAATTACACAAGGCTGAGCAGGTTTGCAGGCAGTTTCTTACTAATAACAAGCATCACCCCGAAGCTATGATGCTGCTTGCTGAATTAGGCATTCAATTAAAGGTATACAGTGACGCTGAGTTTTTATTAGAAAGCTGCGTTGAAATGTATCCCGACAATGACAGAGCCGCTGCGGCTTTTCAAAGCCTATTATCAAAGTTAGGAAAATTTCCTGAAGCAGCGGCGCTGGCTAAAAAGCGCTTGGCGCTATCACCGGATAATTTTACCGTGCAAGTCTCACTGGCTCATGCCCTGGTAGGCATTGGTTCCTTAGATGAGGCAATTCACATATACCGAGAACTATTATCTGCCAATGACGATCGCCCTGCGTTGTGGGTTGCTCTGGGTCATGCTTACAAAGCGCAAGGCAACATGGAGCAAGCGGTAAGCGCTTATCAAAAATCAATTGCTTTTGCCGCTGATTTTGGAGACGCCTACTGGAGTTTAGCCAATACAAAAACCTACCGTTTTGATGATGAAACAATGACAAAAATGGTAGAGCAGGAGTCGTTGGCGTCGACGAAATTAGATGACAAAATTCACCTTTGTTTTGCATTGGGTAAAGGTTTTGAAGATAGAAAAGACGCTAAAACCGCATTTCACTATTACAACTTAGGTAACGCGCTTAAAAAACGAACTTTGCAGTTTGATATTGGAAGAACTGAAGCGGCATTATCAGCTCAACAAAAAGCGTTTAATGCAGAAAGCTTTAATAAGGCTAAAGGCTGTCAGGCACCAGACCCTATTTTTATTGTCGGCCTTCCGCGTGCTGGCTCAACGTTACTTGAGCAAATACTGGCCTCTCATTCTATGGTAGATGGCACTATGGAGCTGCATGACATATTGGGAATTGCATCTTCACTGAGTCATAAAAAAACGCCGTATCCGTTTAATGTAAACGAATTAGACGATGAAGCGTGCAAAGCACTGGGTCAGCGATATATCGATCAAACTCAGGCTTATCGGCAAGGTGCTCCATTTTTTATTGATAAAATGCCAAATAACTTTATTCATATTGGTCTTATTAAAAAAATACTGCCTAACGCAAAAATTATTGATGCTCGCAGGGCTCCCATGGATTGTTGCTTCAGCGGCTTTAAGCAATTGTTTGGGGAAGGGCAAGAGTTCAGCTACGGACAAGACGATATTGGCCGTTACTATGTGGCTTATGAAGCGTTAATGACTCATTGGAAATCAGTACTTCCCGGTGAAATATTAACGGTGCAGCATGAAGATGTGCTTGATGATCTAGAAGGGCAGGTAAAGCGCATACTCGCGTTTTGCGACCTTCCGTTTGAAGAAAGTTGCCTCTCATTTTACGAAACAAAGCGAGTTATCAAAACGCCAAGCTCAGAACAAGTTCGCCAGCCTATTTATAAAACAGGTATGGAACAATGGAAGCCATTTGAGGAATATTTGGCAGAGCTGAAACAAGCGTTAACTCGTTTGTCTTCTTAATATTGTCCATCCCAGTAATGGAAAAAAGCAGCGCAGGCTGCTTTTTTCAATGGAGGCTAGTGTAAGAGTAGCGCTGTTATTTCTCAGCCGACTTCCTCTAATATTTTCTTCGCTTAAGTCCGGTTTCGGCTAAGATCTTTGCTGATATTTCTTCAATGGAGTACTTAGTACTGTTTAAAAAAGGAATTTTTTCTTTGCGATACAAGTTTTCCACTTCTCTTAACTCCATCCGACATTGCTGCATAGACGCATATTTGCTGTTGGCACGACGCTCAGAGCGTATTTGATGCAAACGTTCTGGCTGAATAGTTAAACCAAACAGTTTGTTTTTATAACGTCTTAAAGCTGGAGGTAGCTTAAGCATGTCTCCCATGTCTTCTTCAGTAAACGGGTAATTAGCGGCTTTTATACCAAACTGCAGTGCCAAATAGAGACTTGTTGGTGTTTTTCCCGAGCGAGATACGCCAGTGAGAATAATATCCGCCTCGTCATAGTCTTTTAAGTTTGAGCCATCGTCATTCGCTAACGCGTAATTTACCGCCTCAATACGAATATCGTAGGTTGTTTCGTGAATACTGTGCGTACGATGTTTTTCTGGTTTAGACGGTACGCCAAGCACTTTCTCTAATGGAGCAACAAATTGGTCGAGGAAATTGTAGTTAATACCTACCGATTTAGAGATAATTTTGCGAATATCTACATTCACAATTGTATAAAAAACGAGCGGCCGTTCTCCGGTATCTTGAAAACTTTCAGAAATTTGTTCTAAAACTTTCTGCGCTTCTTCCTCAGTTTCTACAAATGGGATGGTGTTGTGATTAAACTCAACGGGGAATAATGATAGTAGAGCGTGACCAAACACCTCTGATGTGATGGCTGTACCATCTGAAATATAAAAAGCTGTTCTCACAACATATCCTTAACATTGTCGTAATTTAATTACAGAATTAATAAAGAGTTTACATTCTCAATACGCCCATTCTATGATGATTTCGTCGAAAAGCCAGACGCTTATCGCGAATGACGACCATTTAAAACAGACTTATGTTGTCGCGCGAAAAGTAGTGGTCATTAACATTTCGACTAACGAATTGAATTTTTTCAGGTAATAAAATCAACAAAACCTGAAATTAACCTCATACCCTACACAAAAAAAGCTGGAGGCTTGGGCTGTGCAAGATTACGTACTTTGGTATCAAGAACTGGGCATGCACGATGTCTGTCTCTTATACACATCTCCGAGCCCACGAGACGCTACGCTATCTCGT
>OLHL01000257.1_pt1 | contig 28335 bp, 21 predicted proteins | sample 1609441 | NCBI WGS metagenome assembly OLHL01 (sample SAMN05416833, study PRJEB24817) | seawater metagenome | isolation source: Sea water | place: Canada:Atlantic | collected 2013-07 | reverse complement strand
TTCATATGTGGCTAATGAAATCGGCTCAACAAGTGTTACCCAAAACCAAGTTGGGGGAAGCGATACAATACTGCTTAAACCAATGGAAAAAGCTAGTGCACTACACACTCGACGGGTTATTGAGTATCGATAATAATCCCGCTGAGCGCGCGATTAAGCCGTTCGTCATAGGTAGGAAAAACTGGCTGTTTAGCCAAACAGCCACGGGTGCAAACGCCAGTGCGGCTCTCTACAGCATCGTCGAAACAGCAAAAGCCAATGACCTAAACGTGTTCGAGTATGTAATGGCCTGCCTTGACGTACTCAGCCGGCCCAATGTAAATATAGAGCAATTGCTACCATGGCAGTTTGCTAAGCGCTAGGTGGGATTGGCGGACGGATACAATGGGTCAAGCGCATCCCTCGGCTGATGGTGAGCCGTATATAGCAGTCAGCCTGGCACTTGCTCCAAAATTAATAGGGGATCTACTTGCTGACTTACCTAAACCTGTTGGTGGTGGCCTTTATAGTTCGGGTTTTTCTGTTGCTCCGGTAACAGTAGAGTTGTTGGACGCTTGGCTGCGAATGCTGTGCTTAAATATCTTGCTGCTTTGAGGCAGAAATAACCACCCGCTAGGTAAAACAATCTGAAAGGGGCATAAATTTTTGAGAATGGTTTTGTCATTAGCAATATTATTGAATCGAATTGAAATTAGGTTATTTAGTCCGCTTTGGGTCCAGGGTGTGGGAAAACTATTTTCAAGCCATTATTTGAACAAAAATCTGTGTGAACATGTATCTTACAATAAAATCTGACCGATATTTATAACTAATTAAACGCACATTTCACGTAGCATTGCGTAATTAAATTGGTCGTTAGAGTTTTCACACAGCCTGTCTGAAAACCAGACCTTCTGGATGACTTGGTTCAATGGCTGTAAATGGCACATTTTTGTCAGCTAAATATAGCTATGCTTACCTTTTTCAACTAGCAAGCTTAAGTGATTCAAATTGGCTGTAAGCTGAAAAGTAGAGCCAACTTTTGTTAATACACATTAACAAAAGCTGGCTCTGGATTTAGCCACTAATCGACTGATTCAGCATTAATGTCACTTCAATTTGAGTACCGTTTTGACCACTGGTAATTGCGTATTCAGCCCCAAGTGCGATTGCTCTCTCTGTTATCGATATTAAGCCGAATCCTTTTTCGACCGTGTGCACGTCGAAGCCAGTGCCATCGTCAACGATCGCCAAGTATAGATGAGTAGAACTACATTCGAGCTGAACGTCAATTCGTTTTGCCTTGCTATGTTTAAGTGAATTATTAATAAACTCTTGGTAGATGCGATACAGATTAATACGCTGTCGTTTACTGAGGCTGGAGTCACTGCCAACCATATTGACGATGTAATTTATTTCTTGTGATTCAACTAACTTGACCACCTCGCCTGTTCTTAATATTTCACTCAAGCCAAATTCATCTAGTCCAGATGGACTTAGCCCGCCAATACTACTCTTCAAAGATGCGTAAAGGTTGTCTGCTGTCCCGATCAGCGAGTTAGCATATTCCAAACCACTAGGTAACTTTCGTTTAAGCATGCTAGCGTTAATCTTAATCTCTGATATTTTTTGGCCAAAGTCGTCATGCAAATCCATTGATAGTCGTTTGCGCTCATCTTCTTGAGAGTCAATTAATTTTCCAGTGAGTAAACGGTTTTGTGTCAATGATTTCTTCAGTTCGGTATTGCTATTATTCAAATCTGCATTGAGTGTCTTTAACGCCATTTGCGTTGTACGTTGTTCAGAAACAGCTGAACCGAGAAAGAAGCAACATATTGACATGGCTATCATATAAAATTGATTTTCTAATGTCGGGCCATTTACTAACAGTGCCGCCATGTATGTCATCGCACACAAAAACAACACGCTACACATGGCACCAATAACACCATATCTAAGTGAGAAATAGATGGCAGGTATTATCGCTAGCACTTTTACGTAGTAATCATATCCACGCGAAAACTCTAGCAAAAAGAAATACCCACATAGCACCAATATCCAAACAACAGAGCTTCGAGTTATTGTCGCAATAGATTTCTCATCAAAATGCACAAGCATCTCACGCAAAATGATAACAAGTGGAAAAATGACAAAGATGCCAACAAGATCGCCTATCGCTAAATTGATTATGTTACTAATAGCGGCGTTAGCAATCTCTTCATCTTCGAATACTTTTCTACCAACAAATAACACTGCATTGATCAAGCTGGTTGCAGTGAACAAACCAATTAGCGCAGCCGAACTAGTGAGCGTTGTTAATAGCTGGCCATCAAAGCGTTTTCGATATTGCCAAACTAGACAGAGAAAAAAGATTGGATGCAGTACAAAGTGCGTGATATACCACGCAATAGATTCGGCATAATACTCTGGCGCCGCTAATATGCCGCCATTCTGAAATAGCAGAAAGAATGCTGTGCGTTCAAAAACAATTAAGAATGGCCAACTGCGATAAGGCGCGAATAAAAACACGCAAATGCGCAAGCCTGCTGGCAAATACCAGCTCACCACATTGGGTATCAGTTCTAAGCTTGTACTGGCCAGCCACAAAAGATTGAATGAAACTGCGTATATCAATCCGAAGAAACTGTATGCTATCCACTTGTGGTTTATTGTCATATTTATCAAATAGCTATTCTTATTGTTGTTCTGTCATTATACTTTTAGCCATAACCTGCAATCACTACACTAATAAGGAAGCTATGATTAATATTGCGTTGCTCGACGACCATGATGTCGTAAGTGGCAGTCTAGCTATATATCTTGACGATCATAGTCATATTAATGTTGTCTTCCAAGCAACCAACATCCAAGCCATGTCAAATTGGCTGGAACATAATTCAGTCGACGTAATAATTACTGACTTATCTCTTCGTGGCGAGTCAGGCTTTAGTTTTATCGAAATGTTAAACGCGTCTGATAACCAAGCTAAAGTACTCGTTCTTACCATGCATGAATCAGAACCTTACATCTCCAAAGCGTTGGCACATGATGTTCATGGCTATATTACTAAATCATGTTCGCCAGATGAGCTTGTTTTTGCTATTGAACATGTATATTCAGGTAATGTGTTTATCAGCAAAAATATTGCGTTAAAGGTAAACCACTCGACATATCAAGAGCAGCTTGGTGTCATTGAATCTTTGACTGAACGTGAGCGTCAAGTCTTCGACCTGCTATCAAAGGGAACACAAATAAAACACATCGCTCAAAAGCTGAATATTGCCACAAAGACAGCGCATGTTCATCGCACTAACGTCATGAAAAAATTAAAGAAAAATCACGACTTTGAACTGACTAAGTATGCACTTGCTTTGGGCTTTTTAGATATAAACCTATTGACTGAGTAAGCGAAGAATACCCGTAGTTACCCTTTTAAAATATTGTTTCTTGGTCAACTAAGAAAATTTCTTATCTCACAAACCGTTCATACAAGCGATATACAGATTATTAGTTAAACTCGTAATCTGGATTAGTCGATGTGTCTCTGTTGGAATAGCACGTACTTTAATACATTTGTTTAACTAGGAAATTTTCTTATATAACCGCGTTAGTTTGAAACATACACTTTATGGATAATTAAAATGTGACGAACCAATAAAAAATGTAACGGATGTATAAATGGAAGAAAGCGAAGGTGCTTATAAAATAATATTTAAAGGGGAACTATTTAGTGCAGATGGCAAAGTAGCTGACAAAACTGTAATAGCACCTAAATTAGCACGGTTTTTAAATATACCTGTCGAAAAGTCGGACCTGTTATTTTCCGGTAAGACTTTTAAGCTGAGAGGAAAATTAACCCTCGAACAAGCCAAACTGCTTAGTTCCAAATTTGAAGCCTTTGGTTTACAAGTCGATGTTATTGATGAAGTAAGTATTGCGGCAGACATAACCAAACAGTCTAAAGTCGAACCAAAAAAGTCGGAGGAAGCTAAACCATTAACATCTGATCGGGATGAAACAACTTACGTTGATATACCACCGCGCTGGAAGGACATCGTAAACCAACTAGCGGAAATTGAAACCAATCTGTCTGAAGCTAGACAAAGTAGCACTGTCGCATTACTCGCAGAGTGTAACAGCCAAAAGCTCAAGAGTATTGTGTTTTCATTTCCCGCTCTAGTTTTCGGTATTTTCTACTATTTTTATTTAGGTATATTCAAGAGAGGGTTCGTACTTTTAGCCTTAACAAACTTTTTGATGATATTAATCTGGACATTTATTGAAATAGCAGGGCTAGAAGTTAAACCAACGCACTTACTTATTTCACAAAATGTGCTCTTCAGTTGCTTCGCAAAGGTTGACTACTATCAGGTAAAAGTTAGAAAACGAAATATATATAGATCATTTTATTTGCTTAGTAATTCGTGGTTACTCAGCGTATTTGTGATTTCGTCGCTTTGGATATCTATTTTAGCGTATCTCGGCTTGGAATCTATATCTTGACTACTTTTCAGTCTATTAAGCTAATATTGCCAAATTTGGAAAACTAAGAATGGGTGAAGATTCATATTTATACGTTATTAAATATATTAAATCCGATAAATCTTCATTGAACGAAATTAAATTAATACTTCGCGAAACTCTTAAACTAAATGAATCTAGACTTGATGACTTTCTTAAGGGCATATCAGTTTTTAAGCCTATTTCAGGTGCTAAAGTAGACGCGATTCTTGGGCTTCTGCGCAAAAAAGGAATTATATGCGAAAAGATCCGTTTCCAAGAAAGGCGCTCCGAGGAAAGCGTCTATCAAGCAAGAATAAAAGAGCTTGAAGATGAGAATATTCAACTTCATTTAACCATTGCTGAAATTAAGAACAAAACTTCAGCAGAGGACTTCACCGAAAAGGTTAAAGTTGAAAAAACAAAATCTGTCTCAACCTTTCCATGTTCACGTTGCGGCAACGGAGTCTTGTCATCAGATAAGTTCTGTCCTGTATGTGGCTCACTCTGTCAAATACACAAACTTACCGGAAAGAAAAAATCCGTAGCTATAATTCTAGCATTTTTATTAGGTGGGGCTGGCGCGCACAAGTTTTATATGGGGCACATCGGCCTAGGTATTTTCTATCTACTGTTTTTTTGGACTTTTATTCCAGCGATAGTTGCCTGTGTTGAAGCTATTATCTATATGTTTGATAGTGATGAGTCTTTTGAAAAAAGAGTTTCTTTGGATTTGAGATTAGGGGCCAAGCTATAAGTCAAATATGCAGTAACAACAGCCTGTAATCATAAACCGTTAATAATGATTAACAAAAGCTGGCTGTACTTTTTCAGCATACAGCCAGCTGGGTTTCTACAATACAGGGGACAGAGCAGGCAGCTACATTGTAAAACTAACGCTAGCGAATATAGTTCTGGGTAAGCCTACAAAATAACGGTAGTTACCAAATGAAATATCCGCCCGCTCTGCATATTTACGATTGGTTAGGTTATTGACTCGCAAAGATAAAGTTAGATCCTCATAAACCTGCCAAGTCGAATGCAAATTAAATAGCTCATGGCCCGCATAAGTAGCTGTATTCTCAGGATCTAAATAGTATTCATCCATGTGAGACCATTCTAAACGAAAATTAACAGAATCCAGAGCTTGCCAATGTAGCCTAGCCCCAGCTAAAACTTTAGGGGCAGTATCAATATAGTTACCTTCAATATTTGTATTCGACAAGGTCAAATCCGATTTATAAGTGTGCCTTCCCCACCCCAAATTAGCATCAAATTGTAAGTTCTCAGCTAATACAGCACGAAGATTGAACTCTACGCCCGTGTGCTGTGTTTCGCCATCACTGATATTCTGTCTTTGGGTATCTTGGAAAATGACGTTTTCTTTTTCCATATTGTAGACCACTATTTCCCCTTGCAAGCTATCCCACGCCGCTTTCCATCCTAGTTCGATGGAAAGCACTTCTTCTGCATCTAAGTTTGCAATTTGTTGACCGCTTTGCAAACGAAACAGTTCTGTTGCTTGCGGTGCTCGAAAACCAGTGCTTAGATTAGAGAAGATAGTCTGATTAGGGGAGATTGCATGCAATAAACCGACGCGCCATGACCATTGGTCGAAATCAACGGATTGATCAGATGGACGAGTAAAACGGCAACCTTCAACCCCCTCATCACATGCATCGCCGTCACTCAGGTGGTTTTCGTAGTCATACTTTGTCATATCAAACCGCGCACCAACACTAAGCTGTGTATTTTCGCTAATGAACCATTTTGTATGTACGAAGGGTGATACAAGTGTTGCATCTACGTCATAATCGTAGTGAATGCCTGGGGGAATAGTTGCCGAAAAATCCTCTGCTTGCGACTCAATTAATTCGCCACTGGTGAGGTCAATATCAATGCCTGATATAAACTCAACTTGTGCAAAATGTTTTTCGTATTGTCCTTGAACGCCAACGCTTTGTTGACTGTTTTCTTCAACAGCTTGCCACGGTAAATAATGCTGTGAAAAGCGCATATCTGTCCAACGCACGTATGGTGTCAGTTTAAAAACACCTTGGTCAATCTCAGTTTGCCACTGACTGTGGGCACGCACACTTTTGGATTCCCGATATGCATCAGGATTTAGATTGACTCGACGTAAATCATCGTCTTTGTAACTCAATTCACCTTGTATAAAACCCGCAGTATCTTGATCCAAATTAGCGTAGCTCAGTACATTTTTAACTTGCCACCTGCCTATTGCTTGTTGATGTATTAAGTCAAATTTTTGCTGTTTAAAACCGCTGTCATTTTGATAACCGTCGTCATCAGTAATATTGCCCAATATGGCAAAGCCGGCATCCTTTGTACCGCGGCTAAAAGTGCCTTTTAACCGATGAAAGCCGTATCCACCAGCATCGACAGCAACCGTATTTTGCACACCTTCTACATCAGCACTAATCACATTGATCAAACCATGAACAGCATTAGAGCCATAAAAAACACTGTTTGGCCCACGAATGACTTCAATTCTATTGGCTTGTTCAGAGTTCACATCGAACAATTGATTAGCATTGCAAAATCCAGGAGCTCTTAACGAAATTCCATCTTGTGCAAACAGAAAAGCGCCACAACCTCCGGAACCGGTGAAAACCGGTGAGCGGATCGCAGTCAAATGCTCTTGACCATTGCCACGACTAATCCAACCACCCGGAACGCTATGAAACAATTGATTAATATGTTGATGCCCAACTTCATCAATTTCGCTTGAATCGATAATGCTGACACTACTATCAGCTTGTGTGATTGCTATCGGTTGACGGGTTGCGGTCACTGTAATTTTCTCATTGATTTCTAATGATTCAGCATATGTGTAAATAGAAACGCTGCATCCAATCATAGTGAAAAGGCGGCCCCATATAACTTTAAACTTCTTACGTCTCATTCTCTTACCTTGTTAAAAATGTGTTTTGACTAGGGCATGACCGCAATTTTTATGATTGAAAACACGCCTGCTTTCCAGCTTTATAAATTCAAGAAGGGCTATCGAAAACGTAAATTATTTGAACTTAACTGCTGAATATTTTTACAACCCATTAAACGCATATCACGCTCAATTTCGGAACGCATTAGACCAAGGGCTCGTTCCACTCCTGGCTGGCCTGCTGCGGCTAATCCATATAAATACATACGTCCAATCCCAACCGCTTTCGCACCAAGAGATAGGGCTTTTAGTACATGTGTCCCTCGTTGTACGCCGCTATCAAATAACACATCAATTTTGTCGCCGACAGCATCTACGATTTCAGCCAAATGGTCGAAAGAGCTTCGCGAACCATCCAGTTGCCTACCACCATGGTTCGATACCACTATGCCGGTGCACCCTATAGCTACTGCCTTGCGGGCATCTTCCACATTCATAATGCCTTTAAGACAAAATTCTCCCCCCCAAAATTTCACCATTTCCTCCACGTCTTGCCAATTCATTGAAGGGTCAAGCATCTCGGTAAAATAGCCACCAATTGAACTAGCACCACCTTTCATATCAATATGTGCTTCCAATTGCGGTAGCGAAAACTTTTCATGGGTTACATAATTAATTCCCCATAACGGTTTTGATGCAAATTCCCACAGTCCTTTTAAATTGAGTTTAAATGGAATCGAAAAACCGGTTCGTAAATCTCGTTCTCTATTTCCGCCTGTAATGGAATCCACTGTTAACATCATAATTTTAATATTGGCCTGTTTAGCGCGCTCCATCATGGCCCGATTCAAGCCGCGATCTTTGTGAAAATAAAATTGATATATCTGAGGTGCGTTAAAATTTTTAGCTATTTCCTCCATGCTAACGGTGCCTAAAGAAGAAACGCCAAAAAGTGTTCCAAATTTGTCTGCAGCTGCGGCAACAGCGCGCTCCCCTTGGTGATGAAATAAGCGTTGCAATGCGGTTGGTGAACAATAAACGGGCATCGGTAATTTGGTTCCCATCACTTCAACAGACATATCAATCTTTTGCACACCAGTTAATACACTGGGCACGAGATCACATTGATTAAATGCTTCGTTGTTACGTCTCATAGTCACTTCGTCATCAGCACCACCATCGATATAATCAAAAATGGGACTAGGCAGACGTTTCTTAGCAAGTTTTCTAAAGTCCTGAAAATTATGACACTGATTTAATCTCATTCACTTTTTCCTATTTTAAAGCTGGGTTTAAATTGATTAAACTGTTTAGACAAAGAGTATTAGATTGATTTATTCAAGGCTCTTTTGAATATATTCAGGTGAAATAGCCATTGCTCGAAGTGGTGAATTATTCATATCATCTTCACGGTTTTTGGTTTGTTTAATAGTGTAAAATTTATTAATGGAGATATAATTATGCACGCTTTCAAATCGTTGCGGCCCAGGCCATAGAATACGAATCTCATCAACAATATCGGCATCGGCTAAACCAAAATGTAATTCAGCGGGAGAGCTTGAAATAAAGCTCCCTCCGGAGCGGACCTCTTGCAATTGCGTTATGCCATTCGCCGTCACATAGACTTTTGCACCTATAGCTTGGGTATTTTTTCCTATTCCCAGCAAAGACAAATGGATAAAGCCATTTCCCTCTGCTGAAGATGCATTATTTTTATATAACAGTAAGCGCTCTTGGTGGTTACTAACGAGAATATCAACATCACCATCTCTATCGTAATCCAAGCAAGCAACCCCTCGCCCAGATAGCGTATCGGTAATTCCTAATTCAGCGCTTTGTTCGGTAAAACTGCCGTCTTGATTAGACATAAACAATCGACTAGGTGTCTTTGCAAACTCTTGCATTGAGCGCTTTAATTTCATGTAGGCAAATGGATTACCCAAATGCTTACTTAACTCAACATCTAGATCAAAGCCATTTACATGAAAGATATCTGGCCACTGATCATTATTAAAATCAGCAAAACATGCTCCCCATGCCCATAATCCCTCAGCAACGCCTGAGTCATCGGTAACGTCGGCAAATTGGCCATCCTGATTATTGTATAAACGGTTTCCCTCAGTGCCCCAACTGCCTTCCGCGACACCATTGGGATCCGACACACTGCTAACAAACCAGTCTAAATCGCCGTCATTATCGTAATCAGCTATGGCACTGCCCATGCCATTTTTATCAGTGAGCTGCGACAGATTAGTCGTTTTTTCAAAGCTACCGTCGCGATTATTTCTATACACTTGACTGGTTTCAAAGTCGGCTGCCATTAAAATATCAGGATAACCATCGTCATCGATATCTGAAAAAGCACCAGTAAAGGTAAAATCGGTATTACCAATCATATCCATTAAATCCGCACCTTCATCTGCTGGTACAAATGCTAAAGAATCTTCTGTACTAACGTTTTCCCATAGATGATTAGGCTGCTGACCACCTAAACCGGGTCCTCGCCAATGAGTAGTTAATGCATCTAAATCACCATCCAAATCATAATCAGCAAAAGCAAAAGACCAACTGGTTAATTGCGCGACAATGCCAGAATTTTTAATTGGAATAAATTTTTGATTATTGTGATTTAAATAGAGTGTTGGGCTTTGGCTATGCTCTTCACCACCTAACTCACCTGACACAGAAGATAAATCAGGATGAATCAAGTTCGAGGTGATAATATCTAAATCGTTATCACCATCAATATCCACCATAGCAACACCATTGGATAACTCTTTTGAGGTAATGCCCCATTGTTTTGAAATATCTGTAAAACTACCATCACGGTTGTTTCGGTATAAAACGTCAGGGTAGCCATCACCAGTTGGCTGAAAAATATCTGGCCAACAGTCGCCATCAACATCTCCTGCCGCCACGCCACCACTAAAAATCAAACGTTGTGCAGATTCTAGATTGTAAAGGGGCCAGGAAATATGGTGCCGTTTCGTTAAGCCGGAACTCAGCGCTACTTCTCTAAATTTGTGAGGGATATTTTTAATCTCGTTTGTTTCAACTTCTTTTAGCTGCGCTACTTCGCAGCCAAACAATTGTGATTCGAAAATAAGCGCGTTAGTCAACTGTGATGGTTCGACCATATTTTGAGAATGGTTCACCATAGTTTTACGTACATCGGCTAAAGGCTTAGGTGGAGGTGTAAAATCACCTATTTTAGCGTTCAAACGTAAATTATCCGGCGGGGTTTCATTCTCGCGAGGCACCCAAACGGACAGGCACTTTTGATCATCTATACAAGGATCAGTTAGTGCACCGAGAAATGCCGCAAGGGCTTCACTTTGATGACTATTAAGCTGCACATCAGTAGGGAGTTTGCTAACACCGTTTTTTCGCTGTTGAAGTAAAAATTCTAAGGGTTTTTGCGAGTGTTTTTTAGCGTCTGGATTTAGGTCGCTGACATATTGCATCTGTGGATTATTCGAAAAGCTAAAGTCGTAATTTTCTATGGAACTGACGGGATCAATATGATGCGCTATTACTTCGGATAACTCAGTAAATGCACCTGAGTGAGTATATGGTGAAGTTGCGGTAACGTTCAATAAAGTCGGTGTTCTAAACGCAAATCTGTCATTGTCATTCTGACTTACATCTCTGCGACCGAAATCTTCACCATTTGGCTGCTTACCTTTACCAAATTGTGGTACTGCAATATTATGAAATTCTTCATCGGAGAAAATAGGTGGAGTATGACAAGCAACACAGTTAGCGCCACCGTGTTTTGCTTGATTGAAAAATAATAATGCGCCTTCAATTTGCAAATCCGTTAGGGCCCTTTCATTACCTTGAACATAGGCATACCAATCGTTATCTATCAAAACTTGTGTAGATTGATAATAGGAAATAGCTTTTTCAATATTGCTGAAGTTAATTAACTTATCAGCATCGGCGTTTGGTGCGTCAAATGCAGCTCGAAATAACGTTAGCCATCCTGAATTAACGTCAATCTGTTTCATTCTTGCCACAAGAGCGTGACGAATGCCTTCATGGGTTTGTGACGTGGCGAAGCTATAACCCAGCATTTCGTCATTTGACACCACGGGAAAACGGGTTTGACTAGCGAGCAAATCATTACCCGCACCGATGTCGCCTTGCCATAAATTGCTATCTGGGGTCCGGTGATTTTGGCCCTCACCGCCATTCTTGAACTCATCGTCTAAAACAAAAACCCGTCCATCGTAAAACATCGCACGATTATACAATGCAGTATTAAAGGTACTTTGGGCGTGACGGGCTACATTTGGCGAACCGTCGGCGTTAGGATCTGCAGATGACTGCCAACTATGCCATCGACCGGGCCCAAGTATTTCGGGATCATAAGCAGACTCACCAACAGGTAGACTAAGTTTATCCCCGCCCGCTAAGTAAGGGTGGTGACAACTAGCACAGGCAACATCTTTATTGCCGCTTAACCCGCGACTAAAAAATAACTCTTTTCCTAAGGCGAAAAGAGGTGAATCCGTTGGCTTTTTCACTACCGTAGGCAATAGTGGGTAGGACTTTTCAAGCTTGTCAAGTACCGCCCTGAGCATCACTCGGTCGGCATTTTCCTTCTGTTGAGTTGTACTATCAATGCCAGTACAACTCAACAGAGATAATAAGGCAGTGGCTATGCAGATGCACCGCCTAACCACTGCAACGTGCCCAAACGCCCACCTTTGCAGTTTATTTTCCTGCACTAACTGATGCACAAGATTCACCCCGTAAATAGGTATTGTTTACAAATCGAATTTCCAATTTTCCGTCGTTAGCAGCAATCTTGTTTATTTTATCTTTACCTTGATAAATGTGTGACGACAGCCCATTTTCGCTGCCAATATTCATACAATTTGGACTGTAAATCGCATTATATTCCTGCTCACCGTTAATCTGCTTTTCAAACACTGTAACAACGCCTGTTCCGCATTGAGCCATGGCGTAAATATCATCACTTTTGTCGTAAACCTGAACGTGTTCTTCTGTTTCTTCGTCAATCCAATGAATATGTTTATCTGGGGTTCTAACAAAAAAACCACCATTACAACTCACACCCGTTATTGGTTTGGCTGCGGCCAATACTGTAGATGAAATAACAAGTCCTAAAAATAATTGTGAAACAGCAATTAAACTAACACTTACTTTGTGCATAATTGACTCTCTTACGTTGTTAGTTAAATAGTCCTTAATGACTATGTTTAATGTGAGTTAACGCCTCTATCGCGGAGGTTTGCCAAATCCTATCCAGCTATTAAATTCTGCAGCAACTACCAATTCATCATTTTCTGTAGTTAACGCCAATGCTGGTAATTTTCTTGGGGCTGGACCAGAGACAACTCCACCACCATCTTTAGGATCAAAAACAGATTGATGACAGGGGCACATGTAATTTTCGTCTTCCTCTACCCATGCGGTTACTGGACAACCGGCATGCGTGCATATTGCGGAATAAGCAACAATCCCATCAACAGATAAAGCTTGCGTATCTTGTGATAGTGATACCATTGATAGCTTTTGGATAAGAATCTGGTTATAGCGAGATCCATCACGAACTTCGCCAGTTTTAGGATCAACAGGCACCACTAGCACTTGCTTATCGAGCTCAATTAAATCGGATATTTTGATTAGTGGTCCCTGTAAACGCTTACTAAAATAGGTAAAACGGTCACCCACTTGCGGAGGTAACATACTTTCTGGTGATTTTTTCTTAATTGCAGCTAATGCTAAATTTCCAGAGAAATAATTCACCGCGGGTATTGCTAGCGCAAGATACTTCAATAAATTGCGTCTCTTAAAATCGGTTCCTTTATTTTGATTGGGTTGGGCACAACCACAGCATGCAGTTTGCTCGATATCGTCATGCTTATTATTATTTTGTTCTTTCATTGCTACACCTCAAACTTCAGCAGGCTAAATAGACTTTTACTTTTTTATTTGTTCAGGAAAATGGGGGAAGACAAAAGCGCCTCCCCTACAAACGCTAAGCGTCAGGTAATGCGAATACCCAGATTACGCCTCCCTCTGGCACATCTGCGATCCACTCGCCGCTTTTGTCTTTTGCAGCTAAAACACCGTTAGTCCAATGAGGATCAACACCGTATCCAGCCGTGATCGCAATATATTGTTTTCCATCAACTTCATAGGCGACGGGTGGTGCAATTGCAGTTGAGTTTAAGGGGAACTCCCAAAGTACTTCTCCGGTTTTTGCATCAAATGCACGTAACATGCGATCGTTAGTGCCCGCGCTGAATACAATATTCCCTGCAGTAGATAGAACAGGACCCCAATTCATTGTTTTGCCGTAATCGTGCTGCCAAACTTTTTCTCGTTTGTTAACATCCCAGGCTTGCATTTGACCAACACCTTTGCTCTGGTCAGCCAAGTAGACATCTAAATCGGGAATATCAATACCAGCCCAGAATTGACCTGAAGCAGGTTCAACATCATCTTGGAATTTACCTTTGAAAGAATTACAGATGTTATCGTTTGCTGGAACGTACATCATCCCAGTGTCTGGATTGTAGGATTCGTAAGGCCAGTTTTTACCACCCCATAAACTTGGGCAGTAAGAAACACGCTTACCAGTAACCGGAACATGATCGTAATCGTAAGTTGGTCGGCCAGTCTTAGGATCTAATGATTTAAATGCGTTATTGGCTACAAAAGGTTTACCTTCGAGATATTCGATCTTACCTTTACCATCTCTTTCTAACCAATACATGTAACCGTTACGTTGAGGAGAAACTAAGCCTTTCACTTTCTTTTCACCGTCTTTAAGGCCATCAATAAGCATAGGCGCATTCATCGCAGCCCAATCCCAAGAGTCATTGTAGTGATATTGATAATGACCTTTGATTTTACCTGTATCAGGGTCCATGGCGATTGAAGAGGCTACATATAAATTGTCACCAGGACGTTGATCACCTAACCAAGGAGAACCGTTTCCAACACCCCAATAAAGAATATCTTCATCCGCATCATAGTTACCCGGCATCCACATGCTACCGCCACCATATTTCCATGCATCTGGACGTTTTCCTTCTTTTTTCCACGTCTCATGACCCGCTTCACCGGGTCCTGGAACACTATAAGTTTTCCAAGCGGTTTCACAGGTTTCTGCATCCATCGCTTCTAAGAAACCACGCACACCGTATTCACCACCTGACGGACCAACAAGAATTTTACCTTTCACCGGAGTGGGTGCAGAAGTGATATACGCGCCGATACTCCAATCGCCAATCTGGCTTTGACACAAACGTTCACCGGTTGCTGCATCTAATGCGTTGAGAGTGCCATCAAGGCCAGCAACGTAGACTTTATCACCCCACAATGCCACGCCACGACTAGTGTTGTGCATGACACTTAAATCATAAGGGTTGTCGTGTTTATAGCGCCAATACAGTTGTCCGGTCTTAGCATTCAAAGCAATGACGTTATTGTATGGCGTAGATACAAACATAACACCATTGTTGATTTGCGCTGGTGCTTCATGACCTGAATCTAGATTGGTTGAGTACGTCCAAACCGGTGTAAGTTTACTCACGTTCTTAGAGTTTATTTCTTTTAGCTTGCTGTACATCCAGCCTTCATAATTACCCTTAGGTAGCAACCAGTCTTCCGGAGCAGCCTCTATTAATCGTGTGTGAGTAACAGTTTTATAGTTTTCAATTTTTTTATTAAGCGTAGTCAGGTTTGCTGCTGAAACTGAGTAACTCGACATCAGTCCAACAGCTCCTATACAACAACTAAGATATTTCATTTTAAATACTAAAGATTTCATTATTATCCATGCCCCTGTTTGATTTTTTGATTGGCGAACTAGTAAATCAATTAACATGCCAATAACATTAAAATCTCACAACATTCATAACCATATGTTTTATATGAATTTAATTTGTTTTTCTGTAAACCTTTTAATAACACTTTTTAAAATAGTACACAGGTGTTGCAGCATAAATGCGAAAATGAGACACCTAAATTTTGTACAAATTGAATTTTTAAATATTTGTCATAAAAATGTTAAACATCTAAAATCTTAGTGTTATGGTGAAAGGACACGTTTAGTTGGTTAGTACAAAAAAATAGTAGAAACTTTGCTGTTTATTCTGAGAATTTAATCGCTTCGGAGCATGGATAAAATGAGACAAACACCTCAACTGAAATCAAGTAATGATGTCATCGCTTTTATGACAGGAAACTTCAAAGAACGAGATGTTAATCCGAATGAAACGATCCTAAATTCTTGGCAGAGAAGTATTCTAAAATACGGTTTAGATCCCCATAAAAAAAGAGAAGTAGAGATTTTAACCAGCAGCGAAATGCAGCAACAACTGCAAAGACAAGAAGATTTTCTGAGTATTGCTAGGCATGGCGTAACAGGGCTCGCAAAACGAATTTCAAATGCAGGATTTTCAGTTATTTTGACGGATGAAACAGGCCTAACTTTAGACGCAAAAATACCCAATAGTATGCGAGATAAATGTCAGAGATCTGGACTCCGAATTGGTGCTGGTTGGTCAGAAAAACAAGTTGGTACCAATGGAATTGGTACCTGTTTGGCTGAAAAAGAATCGATTATCGTTCATCAACATGAACATTTTTTTGCTGAACAAAGCCAATTAAGTTGTTCGGTAACACCTATTTTCGATCCAATGGGCGAATTAAGAGGATGCTTAAATGCCTCTTGTTTAGGTGCCTCAAAAAATAAAGAAAATCAATTTCTTACGTTACAAATGGTTATGATGTACGGAAGAATGATAGAAAATAGTTATTTTCGACAAGCCTATCGTCATCAAGTCACCATGAGTATTCGCCCTACAGAGAGCTTTGCAGATTTGATTCAAGAACAACTTTTAGCAGTTAACGAACGGGGTATTGTTGTCGGAGCTAATCGTTCTGCATTTGCTGAATACGACTCGCTATTGTCACCAGGACAACAACTTCCAGGGAGTCAAATAGAAGATATTGTTGGCCAATCAATTGATGAATTACTGACTAAAAGTAAAGACGGAGGTGTGGTCGTCCGCTCCTTCTCACCTAAAATGCTAGAAGAAATCGAAATAGGTTTACGAGTACCATCAAGTAAATTAAATACTATACAGCCGGATAGTAGACGCAAACTAGCAGAAAGCTTGGCAATGAAAGCCCACCCTACGTTACAGCAACTAGCGGGTGAAGATCCGGTTGCGCAGTTACAAATAAAACAAATACTGCGAGTCCTTAATAAGGACATTCCGTTTCTCATAACAGGTGAAACCGGTACCGGAAAAGAAGCCTTTGCTCGGGCAATTCATCGTGCTAGCGATCGTTCAGACGGCCCCTTTATTGCGTTAAATTGTGCAGCAATTCCTGAATCTTTAATCGAAAGTGAGTTATTCGGGTATCGCAGTGGCACGTTTACCGGCGCCAATAAAAATGGCATGAAAGGTAAATTAGAATTAGCTAATGGCGGGACTATATTTTTAGATGAAATAGGAGACATGCCAATTCAGTTGCAAACTCGCCTTTTACGTGTTTTAGCTGAGAGAGAAACTATACCTCTTGGGGCATCTGAGCCTACTCATATTGATATTCAAGTTATCTCAGCTACCCATCAAAATTTACAAGAATTGATCAGCCAAAAATTATTTCGGGAAGACTTCTATTATCGCTTAAATGGGATGTCCATCGAATTGCCAAATTTACGAGATAGAGCAGACAAAGACGTTATAATAAAATACCTATTAAAAAATCTAAATCCTGAGCAAGAAATCCGCGTATTGGAGCCAGCTAGCAAGATCTTGCATAGCTATCATTGGCCTGGAAATATCCGTCAATTAATCAGTGCTCTAAAATTCGCAGAAGCTTTGTCGGAAGACAACACAATCGAGGCAGAGTGCCTACCCAAAGATATAAGATGTTCCAGCATACCGATTCAAAATAAGGGATTTATTGATGACTCAACGGATCAAAGTAAGACCCTTTCAAATTATGTGGGAAACCAAGAAGGTCAACGTCTGTTAGAAACCCTCAAGAAGTACCGTTGGAATATAACTCAAGTTTCTGAAGAGCTGAATATCTGTCGTTCTACTGTGTATCGAAAAATGCGCAAATACAACATTATTCAACCCAATGAAATTTATTAGTAACCGCTTAAACTGGTAATTCCTCCTATCTTACCCGGAATATCGTAGACTTGAACTTGGAGAATTTGTGCAATAAGCTCGTCTTCATATTAATGCAGCGCAATGTTATATTGATAAACTTTGGTAGCATCATCGTCCGATGTTATTAAATCTGCTTATTGGTTTGCAGTTATACTGTCTAGGTCAATTACAAATACTCGCACTCCTAGTTTAGCTAGTCGATAACATAAACTTCGACCAAGGCCGCTTCTGTCACCAGTAACTAAAGCTATTTTTCCGGATAAACTTTCGCTCACATTTTGACTTCTACTATTTCAATGATAGTGACAGTATCTATTCGAGATGCTGCAAACGATAAAATTCTGTAGCTGTTTTTGACCAAATTTGTGTTTGTTGTTCAGCAGTCAGGGTAGCTAAAAATACTTCAGTCAAAGTAACCCACTGGTTATAGTCAGTAGCCAAATTGAGTACTGGCCAATCGCTACCCCACATCAGGCGAGAAGCACCAAAACTTTTTAGTAGGTGGCTCATGTAGGGAATCAAAATATCAAAATTTGGGTTGTATCCAGCTTCAGTCACCAAGCCCGACAATTTGCAATAGACATTTGGCCTTTTAGCTAATGCTTGAATGTCTTCCTTCCATTGTGAAAACTGCGTTTCAGCAATATTGGGCTTTGCAGCGTGGTCTATCACAACTTTTAAATTTGGATAGCGATCAACCAAGGTTATTAATTGCTGTAAATGTCGAGGTTTGACTAAAGCATCAAAACACAAACCGAGTTCCGTCAAGGCTTTAAATGCAGAGGCGAACTGAGGTTGAAGCATCCAATCATCATTTAGGATATCTTGAATCATGGGCCTAATGCCCTTGAAATAGGGGTTATTTGATAACTTAGCTATATTATATGGCGCATCGATATGTTGCATGTCTATCCAACCGACCACACCTAAAATAAAATCAGTGCTGTGAGCAAGAGACAACATGTAATGGGTTTCGGCCATATCTGGCACAGCCTGCATTATCACGGCCTTATCAATACCCGACTTTTTGAGATGTGGCCGTAGCTCATCGGGTAAGAAGTCTCGATAAGTAGTACCCATATCCTCAGTCAACCAATTGTGATGACCAAGTTCCCGTTGCCAAAAGTGTTGATGGCTATCGATACGCATGCGGAATGACTTTGCTTTTTTGGTGGAGAGCAACTGGAGCTACTTTATTCAATAAACCAGTTGTATTAAGGTGTTGCCAAACCTCACTTGGATTGGTAGGGATGAGTTGCGGTGGGGCGAGAGCATGATTATAGTAAGCGGTGTTTTTAGCATTAGCGCCTGATGCTGAAATCCCTATGTTGTAAAGTCCGCCAATGATAATCGAACAGATTTTTGCCTGGCATTTAGGTAAAAATGTCTGCAACGATTGTTGCTCTATTAGACTGTTTCGGACGGCGAGCAAAAAATAAACGCAGTCACCGTAATCTATTGCTTTATAGCCGCCTTGCATCGTTATAGGGAAACGTACATCGTTGTCAGCTCCTTGGGTATCACGGGCGATATGACGCATACATAAAATACCAATTTTATCTAAGCTTAGACGCTGCATACTTTGGTAGAGATACCCCATAGGGCCGCAGCCAAACTCTAACTTGTCTACCTTTACACCGATACTGCTAATTTGTCTTTTAGCGGTAACAGGGAGATTGTGCATCTTATTCATCCGATTAATTCTCAAGTAATTAATAGTATGAACACCGGCTTTGTTTCAAAGCACGCTAAAGCCATAAATTGAAGGGGCCCAACGAGATTAGCGCAACACCACACGCTGAGGCAAAGGCAAAGGCAAAGGCAAAGGCAAAGGCAAAGTTGGTACCCGATCGGGAACGGCTGTCCAAAAGTATTCTTTTAATTTTACCATGTTTAACCACAGTTATTTGTCGAGGCGATTCGAGGGATTCCCTTGCATCTAAATTAGGTAGTTTATAAATAGGCATCTTTGCTGCATCCGCGCGATATAATGTAGGTGCAGACAGTTTATGCTGCTGAATCAAAAAGTTTATTACTAATGATCCAAGCCAAAATGCACGAATGGATTTTAGCCTTTCCGTATCGACTTTATTCATTAAGATATTGTTTATAAATATTACCAATTGGTCGATAGACATATTTTTTAGCTAACCTAATTTCGCGTGAAGCATGGTGTGTTATTTCTTCACTATATATCTTCAACAATGTCCTTCACTTTCTGCAAATAAATATGCTCTGGAATTTGCCCTTGTAAATATAATTTTTTGAGCTTTTCTAAACGTATTTCTATATCTGATTCGTTTTCTTGACTGACCCTGCGAGTTACGGGTGCAGAAAAAATAAGTGTACTTTTATTGTTTTTAATACCTGCATCTGTAGTAGGGACCTCAGTATGCATTTCTGCGATATTCGTTTTCGTTGACTGTTTAGCATATTCAGCTAAGTCAATTTTAATCCAATCAGGCCGTTGGCTCACTCGCGTTATACCGTCTGATAGTTGAAGTTGCCAGTCATGATTTGGCGATGATGCATAATCACCTGTTGATAACTTAAAACCTCTCAGTTCCGCCGCTGATGCAAACCGTAAATTACTGACGCTGTTACCTGCTCGAATATATTTCTTTTGGATATCCACTTGGGCTTCAGCGACTAGCAAATAAAGATATTGTCCGGCTAGATATATTGTGCCGCTCGTATATAAAGTCTCATCTCCTATACCGAAAAAGGCAGAGCGACTATCAGACACCAAAAATACTAATACTTGGTTTTCGTCTAAGGTTTGTAAGGTAGTAACGATATTTTCAGCTAATACCTGTGCTTCTTTATCGGAAAACAACGGTTTAACTTCTTCGCTACTGAGCAAAGACGAGAATGCCCCTGTTGTTGATTTGGGTTCAAATTTAAGGGTGGTTAAAGCAGTCAGGAGCTGTGCTTTCGAGATATCCTCAACCTCGTCGCTTGGTTTAATCAATGTTTTGACATTTTCAATGGCTACATAGTCGAGACCTTGCTCCCAAATAACTTGTTCATAACCGTATAGATTGGATACGAATCCGATCGAAACCGAAATTGCAATAAAACGTTGCAAGCTGTTCATTTAAATTAATACCTTGTCATTCTGAATTATACTTCCTTAAAAGCAATTAACATACCATTAACACCTTGCTGCCGAACGCCGTTTGCTTAGTTGTCCTGAGAGAGAGCTACAGGTGTTATTATCGCTGCCCTACCAGTTTCTTGTTGTAATTAACATCCACGAATTGAATCTACTAAAATATTAAGAAAACTGTGTCATCTGCGACACTTGCCCATGCAACACATGATGCTTTTACCTTTATAGTATTAATTAATGCTGATTTTTTGTCTCACTATCATAAGCTTACATCTAAAAAAAACACTTTTATAACATTGACTTAACAGTTTTATGAGTAAGTAAACAACAGCTGGTCTGGAGCTTGCACCAGCTCAAAAGTATTGTTTTTATCTAATTAAACAAACAGCAGGATACTAGGTAACAAACTTTCACTCTGTTTATTATTCCGAGCCGGTGCAGTCCTTATAAGGAATATCGTAGAGGCACGGCGCAATAATCCATAACCGACTTGAAATCAAAACGCGGGAGTAATTCAAGCATGTCTGATATACCAGTTTATCGTAATTATATTAATGGTGAGTTTAGCTCTGAGCCAACATCTACCATTGATGTATTCAACCCTGCCAATGGCAGTCTATTGTCTAAGGTCCCTAACTCTTCTGCTGAAGAGGTTGATCAAGCCATTCATGCAGCGCGATCGGCTCAGGCTTCGTGGTCTCAAAGGCCAGCTATCGAACGTGCTACTTTCCTTAAGAAAATCGCTGTAAAAGTCCGACAGAATGCTGAAAGACTAGCTACTGTCATTGTCCAGGAGCAGGGAAAAACACAAGAGTTAGCCGCAGTAGAAGTTAATTTTACGGCTGATTATATCGACTATATGGCTGAGTGGGCTCGGCGCATAGAAGGTGAAGTCGTTACGAGTGATAGACAAGGGGAAAACATCTTTGTTTTTAGAAAGCCCTTAGGTGTAGTTGCAGGCATTCTGCCTTGGAATTTCCCATTCTTTTTGATCGCAAGAAAAATGGCTCCAGCACTTATCACCGGTAATACAATTGTTGTCAAACCAAGCGAGGAGACACCAAACAATTGTTTTGAATTCGCTAAGCTAGTTGCTGAGACAGATTTGCCTTCTGGCGTTTTCAATGTTGTTTGCGGTACCGGACATGAAGTTGGGAATGCGCTCTCTACTAGCCCTAAAATTGACATGATTAGTTTTACCGGAAGTGTTGGTACAGGCTCGCATATTATGGCTGCTGCCGCCCCTAATATTACTAAACTAAATTTAGAGTTAGGTGGTAAAGCGCCCGCTATTGTATTGGCTGATGCGAATATTGATCTTGCTGTTGAAGCGATTAAAAACTCTAGGATCATTAATACCGGACAAGTATGCAATTGTGCCGAGCGAGTTTATGTTCAAGCGTCTGTCGCGGATGAATTTACCAGCAAGTTGAGTAAAGCAATGGCACTCATCAGATACGGTGATCCCATGACGCAAACTGACATCGATATGGGGCCCCTGATAAATAAAATGGGTCTTGATAAAGTAGCGAAAATGGTTGAGCTTGCTAAACAGCAAGGTGCTGAAGTAGTAACTGGTGGTAAATTAGCAGATTTACCACAAGGCTTTCATTATCAGCCAACAGTATTAAGTGGGTGTAACAGTAAAATGGAAATCATGCAAAAAGAAATTTTTGGACCCGTATTACCTGTACAAATTGTTGCTGATTTAGATGAAGCTATTGCTTGTGCCAATGCATCAGAATACGGATTAACTTCTTCCATCTATACAGAAAGCTTAAGTCTTGCAATGAATGCTATCAGTGGCCTAGATTATGGAGAAACCTATATTAATCGCGAAAACTTTGAAGCTATGCAGGGGTTCCATGCTGGAGCACGAAAATCTGGTGTGGGCGGTGCTGATGGTAAGCATGGTTTGTACGAGTATATGCGCACACACGTAGCCTATATTCAGTCCTAAATTAATATCTCAAAAGAGCCTTAACTTAAGAGGCTCTCTTTTTGGTAGCCTGATTAGATGTGTGGATTGTAATGGAAAGGTTAAAACGTAAGTTACAAAAACAAGGTGTTTCAGTTTTTGAATTTTGCATAGAGGAATACGTCAAAAATGTTGTGGCTTTAAATACTGTTAATTATTTCTCTGAACAATCTATTCGCTATGCCAAAACTAATGATACGCGTTCTATGCCAATTTACAGTGCTATTTTAGCTGTTGATGAAAGTGCAAATATTTATACGGCAAAACATATATTTGATGATTTTACGAAGCAGCCTGTCAATCAACGATCGGCTATTTCAATATATGAAAATAATATTTTTGAAAATATGGAAGTTGCCTCTTTTTTTATTCAAAACCTTATTCCTAAAAATATTGCCCCTTTATATAGAATCATTCCTTCAGATTTATCTGATTGTCATTGCTTGTATATAATTAAAAACCTGTAGCCCTCAACTTTTTTATTTACAATTAAAAATACCCATAAAGAAGGGCATATTAACTATGCCCTTAAGGATTTTAGCGGCGAAATAAATAGTTAGAAAGTGACAGAAGCCTCGGCAATAATACCATCCCATTCAGCTCCGCCTGCCGCTCCGAACTCAGTAGCGCCACCACCAGAGAATTGATCTTCTTCTTGTTTAACGTATTCGATTTTAAATAAGGTTGAATCATTCATCCACCAACCTGCACCGATCTGCAATCTTGTCGCATCATTTTCTGTTTCGATTCCTTCACTATCATTTGTTGATTCTTGATAACGAACGGCTATATACGCGCTGCTGGTAAGATCATACTTACCTTCAATTGACCAAAATGACATTTCTGATTCTTGTTCAACATAATCGGTTTGCAAGCTACCTTGTCCATTCGCCCAGCTATAATCGTCACTAGCATTACCATATAACGCATGGACCATGAAATTATCGATTTTATACTGCACATCGGCTTGCCAGATGAAGGCATCGACTCCTGGAATTATTAAAGTATGAGTGCCTCTAGCGCTGACGGGGGTGCTGGCAAACTGATAGTTATCACCATCTCCCAAGCCTATTGCAGAACCAAATGCTTTACCTCTGACAGCTTCAATATCATGATTGGTTTTGAATGTGCCTGCACCAAAAGATAAACCATTAGCAAAGTTTAGTGTTCCTCTTAAGCCGTAATTGTATCCCCGACCATCACTAAAATCCGCGAAAAAATCAGGAGTGGATACGACTGCATCCCAAGTTATATTAGTATCATTTGAAACATCGTGTACGCCATAAACCCAAACACCTTCTTCTGCGGTAATCATATCCACTAGGCCGTTGCCGACAAATGGATTCGCTTGTACTGCTGCACCATCTGAATAGCGTAAAAATGTTTGTGTTGTGGAAATTAGATTCCCTAACCGTAAGCCAAGGCTATCAGTTATATCAAATTGAATCCATGCTAAATCCTGGGAAATGGCAGCGCTACCGTTATTCCAGTCGTTTGGTTCCTCCGCAAGCTCAGCAAAAATAGAGACTCTTTCGGAGACTTGTGCATTAACATTTAGCGCGAAACGTAAGCGATGAAAACCAGAATCAGACTCGGCGTTGGCAGGATTTGCTGCGGCTCCATCAACTTCCATTCCTGCTTGCCATGATTGCATGACTGCACCGCTAAACTGTATTTTACTGGTTTCTGCAGCTAAGGTTTGGCTGCAGATAAAAGAGGTCAGAATCGCTGAGGCGACTTTCAATTTTTTAAATTTAATTTTCATGTTAATTATTCCCAATGTGTAGTGGCCTATGAATGGTTAGCCATCGACTATTTCGCAATTCGTGTGCCATTAAATTTACATTTCAATAACAAAATAAAACTTATAAAAACAATTACTTGTGGTTTTATTTGAAATTTTGGGATGACGCTTGTGTAGCAATCTTGCTTTAGCCATGCGACAAGTGAATGATACTTAGCTAAGAGACGTTATGAGTGAACTTTAGGTAGGGAAAATGAATAGCATAAAGCGCGAGAACTAAGATATGTATGAACTATTTGTTGTTACGGCGAGAGTAAATAATTTGAATAAAGGAAGCTACTCGCGAACATCAATTAGAACACTTAATAACGACACGGCGGAGAGAAACCTTAAGCGTCGCTTTCTAAACCGAATGAAAATGTTTAGCTTTGCGAGAGCCAGTTTCATATGTCGTCATAGGTTCAACAGGCCTTAAAGTCTTCGGTGAAGGTGAGTGAAAAATGTGAGAGCGCGGCAAGGAAAACACTGAGTTTAGTGCGGACTGTATCCTCCGCTCAATGCCATTGCCATTGCCATTGCCATTGCCATTGCCATTGCCATTGCCCATGAAATTGTGGCTGGCGAGATATTGGTTGTCAATTTGGGGGATGTGCACATAACGCGAGGGCTTGTCATTCTCTGCAATAACACCCCATAACACCTAGCAAAATAGTCATAAAACCGTTAATACATGTTAACAAAAGCTATGTCTCACTGGCCTGATTCAATATCAAATCGGAATAATGATTCATTAGTTCTTTCTTACTATCAATTAACCATTGCTCGTCTATTTTAAAATACTTTAGCTTTTTATCACCCCTCTTCAATTGTTTACGAATGCTACTTTTGAGCGATTTAAGATTGTATTGAGTTTTATCCTTAAGCATACTCTCTAGTGTTTCATCGGATAGCAGGAAAAGGTATTTTGGGTCAAAAACTTTCAGCTCATCTAGACGATTAGGAGCCTCAAACATCGTGGTCAAGTTCAAGCGCTTATTACTTTTGTCAGCTAAAAATCGAAACTCACACCTAGTAGTAACAGCTAACAAATCCAAAATATCAAAGACCTCTTCATGGTCTTGGGCTTCTTTCAATAATTTTTCATAGATAATTATATGGCTAGACGTTTTATGGTTACCCAGATAGGTTGTTTCTTTGATCTTATCGTTACCAATTGGCCAACAAGAAGAATGTATCTTTTTAATAATATCTCGGTATGCATATAAGTACGTTGACAGCACACCAGGAAGTATAAACCCAAAGTCGATTCGTTTTATTTTCGCTCTTGAAAACAATTGTTGATAACGATATGCACCAAGCCTAGCGCGAATATGTCCAAAGATAGCGACAATTTCCTTGTCCTCTAGACGATCCGGTATAAAGTCGATTCGGATAGATGTCTTACCATTGTCATTCTTTGTCCCATCTGAAACATATAACCTCAACCATGCACGCTCGTTAGATTTTATTTGGAATAGAAATTCGTGTGAGTAGAATGGCCGAGTCTGTTCGATATCTTTATTGGCCTTCCAGTCTCTATTAATGTTTGCAGCGCGTGCTCGCTTTATTGAAAACAAGTCTGATAGCGAAGAATCAGAGATCTTGCATATACGTGATACTTGTTTTTTACCTATGGGCTTTATAATGTTATCAATATCATTGGCACTGCAATCAATTGTAAATATCAGCCTGTCACAATCAAGCCGGAGATGTTCCGCTGGATTAGCAAAATACGCCTTTAATAATTTAGACTGGTATCGGCACAACTTCTGAGACTGCAAAAGAGAGACATGCAAACCAAGATCACGTTCAAAAGTTTTGCTATCGCAATTAATTGCAGTTAAAAGCTCTGAATTTAAATAACGATTTACCAACTTTTGGTTTGATACGCCAAAAGTGCTACGAATCCATTTTTTTACACTTTCACTTTGAGCCAAAAGACACACCATACATCCTTTATACACATAATATATGTATATCTATTACTTATTGTTAATCATATACTTACAGTGATATTACAGTTACAGTAAGCTTATTCTGATCATCAATTTATTATCGTTTAAAAATTAAAAAATATTACCTACTATTTTTATAGACCTCTATCAACTCCTGAAGTAGCTCTGATGCATTGGAAAAACCACCTTTATTTTTCAGATTCGAGAACTTCTTATGAATGGCAATATCTACTTTTATTGTTTTATTCTTACTATCAAACTTCCTTTTACTCAAGAACTTTGAAACATTTTGGGTTAGTTCTGAGTTACCAGAAATAATTTGTTTTCCTACTGCCTTAATACGCTTAACGGCACTCGCATTTATGTAGTCACTTGGTCTATCATCGAAGTGATCAATTTCAAGTTGTAAACGATCAAGAAAAGATTTTTTCTTCATTTGAGGAAAATTTATTGCCGATAATTTCCGATGAAGTAATTTTGCAAGTGCAATAGAATCTTTTTGAGCTAGTTTATCTATAGCCTTTATAAGATTGGTCTCAAGCATAACTTGTCGTATCCGATTTGATTTAATACTAGTCTATGACATTATCATATGTTCGGATACGATAAGCTTTTTAATCAAAAAGAATACGAAATAAATTTTCTATGTCGGGTACGAAAAACTAGTTCTTAGATACAATCATAACAATTGATTTCTCATTGATTACTTCGGATACGATTGCGTGAAACTCTATTGATCTTGAACTCATACTCTTAAATCAATCATTTCTAACTTAATTAACTAGGTCAAAAACAGCTCTATTCCTACCCCAAAAGGCTTGCTAGCATATTCATAGCAGTTACTGCTAGCACGCCTCTTTTCACGTAAAACCAATCAAATTACACATCAAAACTGGAGTTCATATGACTACAGCGAGTCCACTCGCCCTGTATTTAGGGAGACTTGCGCCTAACAGTCGGCGCTCAATCAAATCACAGTTATACAAAGTTGCTGAGATAATGGAATGGCCGCCGGATAAACGCGACGAGATGTTCCACCAAGTTGATTATCAAACTGCATGCCAAATCAAAGTAGAGCTTATTCAGCACGGCTCATCTGCCAAGTCAGTTAATCGTGCTATGTCAGCCATACGTAATGTGGTGAAAGTCGGCGTTATCATGGGCTTAGTGCCTGAGAATCAGCTTATACAGCTCAGTGCCATCAAGCTAGAAAAGACCTCACAACACCAAGGCAACCCTTTAAATGCGACGCAGGTAAGTACCCTATTCAATCATCTTGCTAAACGCACTAGTATCATCGATATACGTAATCAAGCGATTTTTGCCTTGTTACTTGGCGCAGGCCTTCGTCGCAGTGAATTGGTCTCGCTCAAGCTTAATGACCTAGCCTTAAGCGAAAGCCATTTGGTCGTACAAAAAGGCAAAGGCAACAAACGCCGCACAGCATTTCTTCCTAAATGGTGCCTCGAGCATGTCCATACATGGCTTCTGCTGCGCGGACATGATGCAGGTTATCTGTTTAACCCTGTTAACAAGTCTAACCGCATCAACCTAACGCGTGATATCACCACCGAAAGTGTTTACTTATTAGTACGTCATACCGCGAAGCATGTGGGATTAGGTAATGTATCGCCTCATGATTTGCGCCGCACCTATATTACTCGCTTACTTGAGCAAAACATCGATTTGAATACGGTGCGTCTCATGGCGGGACACGAAGATATCAGCACGACGGTTGTATATGACAAGAGAGACAACAAGGTCATGCAACAAGCGGCATCTGCCCTGAGTTATCGCGCAGCTAATGAGGCAAAATCATGAAAGGTATCAACGGCGCCCTTGCAGCCAGTTATGTAAATGCTCTGCTGACGCATGGCTTAACCGAACGACAGTTTAAACACTTGGACCTGTCTCTTATACACATCTCCGAGCCCACGAGACGCTACGC
>OLHL01000254.1_pt1 | contig 28553 bp, 28 predicted proteins | sample 1609441 | NCBI WGS metagenome assembly OLHL01 (sample SAMN05416833, study PRJEB24817) | seawater metagenome | isolation source: Sea water | place: Canada:Atlantic | collected 2013-07 | reverse complement strand
CCTCTCTATTCGTCGGCAGCGTCAGATGTGTATAAGAGACAGACGCTCAACAGCTGGCGGATATTGCGATTCAGTCTGCTACGTCGGCGCAGATGTTTGGTATCGAGCCAAGAGTCGCTATGATCAGTTACTCTACTGGTACATCGGGTGCTGGAAGCGATGTTGAGAAAGTGCGTGAAGCTACCGAAATTGCACAAAAACTTCGCCCGGACTTACTCATTGATGGGCCGCTTCAATACGATGCCGCTGCCATTGAAAGTGTAGGGCGCAGTAAAGCGCCAAACAGCCGTGTTGCGGGTAAAGCTAATGTATTTGTGTTCCCAGATTTAAACACCGGAAATACCACTTACAAAGCGGTTCAGCGTAGTTTTGATTTGGTGTGTATTGGGCCAATGCTGCAAGGCATGCGCAAGCCTGTCAATGACTTAAGCCGTGGAGCGTTAGTAGATGATATTGTGTTTACTATTGCGTTAACTGCTATTCAGGCCGCTAATTAGTTGAGTGCGTTTAAGCTAGCTCAAGGCTGTTTACCTAGCTCAAACTGTATTAGTTATTGACTATGAAAATTCGATAGTGACACGAACAAAAACGGCGCATGATGCGCCGTTTTCTTATGTTTACATTTTAGTCCGCTCACTACACCTAGCTCGTCGATTAAATCACAACGGTGTGACTAAGGCGCCACTTTTCTAATAAGCTTTAGTACGCCTTCTCAACCAAATCGCAATAAAGAAAAATACCAATACCAGCACCCACACGCCTATATCTTGAATCAGGTAATAGGGCGTGAAACCAGAAGTTGCCAACACTGGGGCAGTTAAACTGGCCGCTTCAAATTGAGGTAATCGTGCGGTTATATTGCCTTTGTGGTTAATAAAGGCGGTGATGCCATTATTGGTGGCACGTACCACGGGGCGGCCAAACTCGACGGCACGCATTCGAGCAATGTCTAAATGCTGCGCTGGGCCATGAGAATGGCCAAACCACGCATCATTACTTACCGTAATAATCATGTCTGTAGCATTGTAGATATTCGCGGCTACTTGCCTTGGGAAAGCAATTTCAAAGCATATTGCCGGCGCCAAATGTATACCGTTGGCAACAAGATTAGCTTGCTGAAAATCACCTCTCGCAAAGGAAGACATGGGCAAATCGAACAAAGGCGCTAACGGACGCAACCAGTCTTCAAAAGGCACAAATTCACCAATGGGTAGTAAATGGTGCTTAGCGAAACGATTGTTATGGAAGTACTGATAGTCTGGCGTTGTAGAATCGGGGGTTCTTTTACCCAGTACGATCAAATTGTTCCACGCCTCATCGGTTTCCCAATTATAATTAACAATCCCTGTGATAAGGGCTGTGTTTTCAGCAAAGGCGCGGGCATTAACTTGAGTTAAATAATCTAACGCTAGTGGCTCTAGTTTTGGTACGGCTGCTTCGGGCCAAATTATCAGGTCGTTATCCCACAGCGGTTCCGTAAGGCTTAAATAACGGTTCATGGTGGGGGCGTCTTGTTCAGGTACCCATCGCAAAGACTGCGCAATATTACCCTGAGCCATCGCGACGTTATACTGCTGTTTAGGCGCAACCCATGTATGCTGACTGGCAATAAAACCGCTAATATACAAAGCTAAGCTAACCAAAACTGCGCCGGTGAAATGCCGTTTAGTACGGGACACGGCAAACAAGCTTGCACCGATAACTAGCAAGGCTGTTATGCCGGTTTCACCTATTATGGGTGCCCAACCCACTAGGGAACTATCGATTTGGCTATAGCCTAACGACAACCACGGAAAACCGCTTAACAACCAACTGCGTAACCATTCTGCGAATACCCAGAAAAAAGGTAAAGCCAGTGGCCAAAGACGATGTGGGAAATAGCGAGCGGTAAGCTTAAACGCAACTGCTGGAAACAACGCAAGGTAACTACATAATAAAACCATGAGGCCTATAGATGCAATTAGGGGTAAGCCACCGAAATCGGCAATGCTTACGTGTACCCAACTAATGCCCGAACCAAACCAGCCTAGCCCAAATACCCAGCCAGCTAAAAAAGAGCGATGTGGAAGTTTAATAACTTGCCTAATTCCTAACGCAAAAGCGGGAATAACAAGTGGCCAGATACCAAAGGGCGCAAACGCCAGCGTTAAGCTAGCGCCGCTTAGCAAAAGCAGTAAATAAGGAATGAACCGTTTCAACGGAGTTACTCCAGAGAGGCCACCGACACTTTAAGGTGTATAAGACGGCGTTTATCAGAGTTGGTTACCTTAAAGTGAATATCACCAATGGTAACTTCATCGTTCGTTTCAGGCATGTGCCCGAACGCTTTAAGCACTATACCGCCAATGGTATCGGCTTCTTCTTCGCTGAATTTGGTTTCAAAGAAGGCGTTAAATTCGTCAACAGGCGTTAACGCTTTAACTGAATAGGTCGATTTGTTCAGTGGGCGAATATCATCGGTACCGTCTTCTTCGGTATCGTATTCGTCTTCAATTTCACCAACAATAATCTCTAGTATATCTTCAATGGTAACAAGCCCAGACACACCGCCGTATTCATCCACAACAATGGCCATGTGATAACGTTGTTGGCGAAACTCTTTCAGCAGTACATCTACACGCTTACTTTCCGGCACAATAACGGCAGGACGTAAGATATCGCGCAAATTAAGACTTTTTTCTGGATTAAACGCATAGCTCAGTAAGTCTTTAGCAAGCAATATGCCTTCAATATGATCTTTATCTTCACTAATAACGGGGAAGCGGGAGTGGGCTGATTCCAACACAACAGGTAGGAATTCATCTACGTTTTTTTCAACGTCTATGGTGGTCATTTGCGCACGTGGGATCATAATATCCCTAACTCGCATTTCGTTGACACCTATAACACCTTCAATCATCTCCCGTGTTTGGGGATCGATGATTTCGTTCTGCTCGGCTTCAGTAATAACTTCAACCAGTTCTTGTTTGCTTCTCGGCTCGCCAGAGATAGAAAGTTTAAGTTTGTCTAACCAACTTTTTCCTTGGGAGCCGTTGGTAGAGTGAGGATTATCGTCGCTCATAATGTCCGCTAATTTATTGATACAACGTCAACGTTAAATGTCTTGGGGAGGGGCGTCAATGCTTTATTGTTTATTTGCACGTAAATTACGCAACTGCCCAAGTGTAACTTGTTGGCGCTATTGGGTTTTATTGATAAGGATTACCAATATTTAAAGATGCCAATATACGAATTTCTTTTGCTTCCATTATGTCAGCATCTGCATCGTCTATGTGATCATAGCCCAGAAGATGTAATATTCCGTGAACGACCATATGGGCATAGTGATTGGTGGGGGTTTTGTCTTGCTCTTCAGCTTCACGCATGATCACAGGTACACAAATAACTAAATCACCAAGTAAATTCATTTCTATGCCTGGCGGCACTTCAAAGGGAAAAGACAGCACATTGGTAGGTTTGTCTTTACCTCTGTATTCATGATTTAGCGTTTGCGACTCTTCGTCATCGGTGAAGCGTACGGTAATTTCTTGCTCACCGGTATTTTCGGCAACCAGTACAGCATTCGCCCATGCTTCAATTTGCTCTAAAGAGGGAATGGCCTTAGCCATCACCTCGTCAGCTTCATAAGCTTGCTGGTAATCTACAATGGCTATCACTGGTTATCGCTATTTTGTTGTGCAGATGAGCTATTTGATGAACTATTAGATGAAGCGTTAGCGTCAGCTTGTTCACGTTGAAGGCGAAGGGCTTCCTCTTTCTTCTCTTTGCGAACACGCTCTTGCTGGGCGTCATAATGTTCATATGCGCGAACGATTCTGGCCACAACAGGGTGTCTTACCACATCTTCAGCGTTGAAGAAGTTAAACGAAATATCGTCAACATTATCTAATACTTCAATAGCGTGACGTAAACCAGAGCGGGCGCCGCGAGGTAAATCAACTTGAGTAATATCACCGGTAATAACCGCTTTCGAATTAAAGCCAATACGGGTTAAGAACATTTTCATTTGTTCAACCGTGGTATTTTGACTCTCATCCAAAATAATAAAAGCATCGTTTAACGTACGGCCACGCATATAGGCTAATGGCGCTACTTCTATTACGTTACGTTCCATTAATTTTTCTACTTTTTCGAAACCTAGCATTTCAAATAAAGCATCGTAAAGCGGGCGTAAGTAAGGGTCTACTTTCTGTGAAAGGTCGCCTGGCAAAAAGCCTAACTTCTCACCCGCTTCGACAGCAGGGCGAGTAAGTAGAATTCTACGTATTTCTTGGCGTTCTAACGCATCAACTGCTGCAGCTACTGCTAAATACGTTTTACCTGTACCAGCAGGGCCTACACCAAAAGTGATATCGTAATTTAGAACGTTAGCCACGTATTGAGCTTGATTCGGGTTACGGGGCTTAATAACGCCGCGTTTCGTGCGAATGTGTACTTCTTTACCGAAATCGCCAGTGCCTGACTCTGTATCTTGCTCTAAAGCCGCGGCCTGTTGAATGGCTAAGTGTACTTGCTCAGGTTCAAGTTCAGGTAAGCGGCCTTTTACTGGCTGAGTTTCTACGTACAGTTGCTTGAGTAATTCAGTAGCACTTTGAATTTGGCGTGGTTCGCCTAACACCTTGAACGCATTGTTTCGGTAAGTAATTTCTACCCCTAACCTACGCTCTATTTGCTTAATGTTGTCGTTAAACGGCCCACACAAGTTAGACAAACGTTTTGTGTCTGCCGGCTCTAAATCAAATTCGTTACTTACCAATGTACTCAAACTACTGTATTCCTCACTTTTACTATTTATGCTGGGTTAAATTGACCTACGCCTATCGCGTCAGGTAAATCAGCCTCGTGCTTGGCCATAATAGATTGGGGCGAAACAGCAACACGCAAGCCCATTTCATCTTCACGGCGAATAACATCACCACGTAATGAATTAGAGAATACATCTGTCACTTTCACATCTACGAATTCACCAATCATATCCGGCGTACCTTCGAAGTTAACCACGCGGTTATTTTCAGTACGGCCAGAAAGCTCCATAGGATTTTTCTTTGACGGGCCTTCTACCAAAATACGTTGTTCAGTACCTACCATATTACGCGCAATACGCAACGCTTGTTGATTAATGCGTTGCTGTAAAAGGTACAAACGCTGCTTCTTAGCGTCTTCGCTAACATCATCTACTGCGTCTGCTGCTGGTGTACCAGGGCGAGCACTGTAAATGAAGCTAAAGCTGAGGTCGTAATCAATGGCTTTTATAAGATCCATTGTGGCTTCAAAATCAGCATCGGTTTCACCTGGGAAACCAATAATGAAGTCGCTCGACATACTAATGTTCGGTCGAACTTTACGAAGCTTACGAATCTTAGATTTATACTCAATGGCGGTATGACCACGCTTCATTAAGTTAAGAATACGATCTGAACCACTTTGCACTGGCAAGTGAAGGTGATCTACAAGCTCAGGAATAGTGGCGTATACGTCGATAATATCGTCGGTAAATTCAACCGGATGCGACGTGGTATAACGAATTCTATCAATGCCATCAATGGCAGCAACAAGTTCTAATAACTCGGCAAAGCGACATACGGTTCCATCGTGGTTCTCACCGCGAAACGCGTTTACGTTCTGGCCTAACAAGTTAACTTCGCGTACACCTTGACCGGCTAGCTGGGCAATTTCAAGTAATACGTCGTCTACCGGACGGCTTACTTCTTCACCACGGGTATAAGGTACTACGCAGAATGTGCAGTACTTAGAGCAGCCTTCCATAATAGAAACAAACGCCGTTGGGCCTTCAGCACGGGGTTCAGGTAAACGGTCGAATTTTTCAATTTCAGGGAAGCTTACGTCGATAACCGACTTTTCACCGCCTTTAAGTTGGTTAATCATTTCGGGCAAACGATGCAAGGTTTGCGGGCCGAAAACTAAATCAACATAAGGGGCGCGCTGACGAATAACGCTACCTTCTTGAGAAGCTACGCAACCGCCCACGCCAATAATAAGCTCGGGTTTATCTTGCTTAAGGTTCTTCCAACGACCAAGCTGGTGGAACACTTTTTCCTGCGCCTTCTCACGAATAGAGCACGTATTAAGCAAGATAACATCGGCTTCTTCCGCAGTTTCTGCTGCAGAGTAGCCATGAGTAGAGTCGAGTAAGTCTGCCATTTTCTCCGAGTCGTACTCGTTCATTTGGCAGCCCCAGGTTTTGATATACAGCTTTTTAGTCATAACAACTAGTCGATAACCTGATAGAGTTCCCGTAAGCAATTGACTGGCGGTTGAAAATGCCACACGCTAACTAGGTTAGGTGTAATTTCTGGCAAAGCCTGCCACTGCAGTTTTGGGAAGATGTTCAAAATAGCCGCGTATTTTACCTGTTATAACGTCGAATGCCCAGTGTATTCACGCACATTCGCCGGAATTTAATGCACTGCCATCTTGCAAGGGCGGTGTGGCTGATATAAAGCATGAAGCAGAAAATATTAGTAAATTAAAATGGCGAACGTATTTGGGCTCACATTCGTATTATTTATTAGTGCAAAGCGAGTAAGCCATTGGGTAAGTAGAAGAGATTTGTAGTATGTATGATTTTTGTATAAATGGTGGTGGCATGGTTGGGGCTGCGCTTGCATTGGGCTTAGCGAAGCAGCAATACCGGGTAGCTATAATTGAGCCCCACTTGCCCAAAGCTTTTGACGAGGCCAGTAAGCCAGACTTAAGAGTATCTGCCATTAGTGATGCGTCTGTATCCTTGTTAACGTCGCTAGGCGCGTGGGAATACATTGAAACAATGCGCGTTAAACCCTATACGGGGCTAAGTGTGTGGGACGATCCCGCGCATCGAACAGACTTTACTGCAAAAAGCATTGATGTGCCTCAGCTAGGCTTTTTTGTTGAAAACCGTTTATTGCAATTAGGGTGTCATCAAGCACTAAAGGCGTTTGACAACGTAACATGGTTTACTGGCTGTAAGGTGACTGGTATCACACTTGGCAATAGCTCAGTTAGTAACTCAGTTGATAGCTCAGTCAATAGCTCGGCTGATTCTTCAGCGTCGTTGGCCCACGTCGCTACCCTCAGTCTTGATAGCGGCGAAACTATTCACGCTAAGTGGTTGATAGGTGCCGATGGTGCGGCCTCGCAAGTTAGGCAATCTGCAAATATTGGTGTATCGGGTTGGCAATACAGCCAACAAGCCATGGGTATAACCATTGAAATGGCAAACCCGGTTGACGCCATTACATGGCAAGAATTTACCCCTGAAGGCCCTAAAGCCTTTTTGCCAATGTTCGACAATTACGCCTCGTTAGTATGGTACGACTCGCCCGATGAACTTAAGCGGTTATCAACCCTCAATGCCGCACAATTAAAGCAAGCCATTATAGAAGCCTTTCCCAGTGAGCTAATTAAAGACGGCAACGACTTTACAGTACTAGATAAAGCTACATTCCCGTTAACCCGTGCACATGCTAGCCGCTATGTTACCGATAGGGTTATTTTGGTGGGCGATGCGGCCCATACCATTAATCCATTGGCAGGGCAGGGAGTTAACTTAGGGTTTAGAGATGTTGAAACCTTATTAGCGGTGACCGGCGATGGTATCGATTTAACGTCGCTAGCGTTTAAAAGCAGCTTAATAACAAGCTACGAAAAGCCACGCCAGCGTGATAATGCGTTGATGATGTCTGCCATGGATGGTTTCTATGGCTTGTTTAGTAACGATATCGGCCCCATTAAATGGTTCAGAAACCAATTACTTTCTGTGGCACAACACTTTGAGCCAGCTAAACGGGAAGTACTTAAATATGCGATAGGGATGCGAGAATGGAAGTTTTAATCATACTTGCCGTACTGTTCGGCGCACTTTTTATAGTAATACCACTTATCGAGCGCTCGAAAATGCGCATCAGTGACGAAGACACTGCCAAATGGGCGAAGTGGATTTGGCCGCTAATGGGCATCTTACTTGTTGCACAACTTCTGCGAATGCTGTTTAGTTAGTCTTTACTTGGCCCTTGGGAAAGCTTGCATTAGAAACGCGCGGTAAACCCATCCATGGGCGCTCTGCCACAGCATCCATGCTGTGGAAGGTTTTGAATGCCTTCTACTCTCACTCCTATCAACCGGCGTCATGCTTATTAAGTACGAGATCAGTTTGCATTTAAACACGCGGCAGACTCATCCATGGGCGCTCTGCTAAAGCATCCATGCTGTGAAGGTTTTGAATGCCTTCTGCTCTCACTCCTATCAACCGGCGTCATGCCTATTGGATTGTGAGTTTTAGCGTGTTCCGCACTTTTATTCAATGGCAACTGTAGAGCCTAGCTATCAAAAGAGGGGAAGTGAATGCCAGTACTAAACCCTCTGCGGCAAGGATGCCATAGGTAACCCTTCACCCATCTCTAACCAGCTATCTGTTTCCAAAGCACGGCACGCAATAAGCTAGCAAGATGTAGTAGTGAGTACGAGGGCGGAGCCCCCATGGACGGGTTTACGGCGTGCTCCAAACTCGTACTCGCTTACTGCATCATCTATTTTAATGGCGGAAGTGGCGCATGCCAGTGAACACCATGGCGATGCCGTGTTCGTCGGCTGCATCAATCACTTCTTGGTCGCGCATTGAGCCACCAGGCTGAATAACGGCTTTAATGCCAGCTTCTGCGGCAGCATCAATGCCATCGCGGAATGGGAAGAAAGCGTCAGATGCCATTACAGAGCCTGCTACTTCTAGGTTTTCATCAGCGGCCTTAATACCTGCAATTTTTGCAGAATATACGCGGCTCATTTGACCTGCGCCCACACCCACTGTCATACCGTCTTTACAATATACAATGGCGTTAGATTTTACGTATTTGGCAACTTTCCAGCAGAACATCAAATCACGAAGTTCGTCATCTGAAGGCTTAAGTTTGGTGACTACTTGAAGGTCTTCCATTTCAACCATGCCAAAGTCGCGCTCTTGAACTAGCAGCCCGCCGTTAACACGTTTGAAGTCGTAACCGTCTGTTAGTTGACCAGCCCAATCACCACACGCTAATAAGCGTACGTTTTTCTTTGTGCTGACAATGTCTTTTGCTTCGTCGCTAACGATAGGTGCAATAATCACTTCTACGAACTGACGATCCACAATCGCTTGTGCCGTTTTCGCATCTAACTCGCGGTTAAACGCAATAATGCCGCCAAACGCAGAGGTTGGGTCGGTTTTAAACGCGCGGTCGTAGGCAGACAAAATGTCTTCGCCAATAGCTACACCACAAGGGTTAGCGTGCTTAACAATAACGCAAGCTGGCTCTTCGAATTCTTTAACGCATTCTAGGGCAGAGTCGGTGTCGGCAATGTTATTGAACGACAATTCTTTACCTTGAAGCTGAGTGGCCGTAGACACTGACGCTTCTTGAATATCGTTTTCAACGTAGAAAGCAGCGCTTTGATGGCTGTTTTCACCGTAACGCAAATCTTGTTTCTTGCTAACCTGAACGTTGAATGTACGTGGGAATTCGCTGTGCTCATGTCCGCAGTCGTCTTCGCAATCGGTAGCATCAATACGTGCGCCAAAGTAGTTAGCAATCATGCCGTCGTATTCAGCAGTATGCTCAAACGCTTTAATCGCTAGGTCGAAGCGGGTTTTGTAAGTCAGTGAACCTTCGTTTGTTTCCATTTCAGCTAGAACGCGGCCGTAGTCGGCAGCTTTAACAACAATGGTTACATCTTTATGGTTTTTAGCCGCAGCGCGAACCATGGTAGGGCCGCCAATATCGATATTTTCAATAGCGTCTTCTAACGTGCAATCGTCGTTAGCCACTGTTGCAGCAAATGGGTAAAGGTTCACTACCACCAAATCGATTGGAGCAATGTTGTTTTCGACCATTACCGCTTCATCAATACCACGTCGAGCCAAAATGCCGCCATGAATTTTAGGGTGAAGGGTTTTTACGCGGCCAGCCATAATTTCTGGGTGACCTGTGTGGTCAGACACTTCTGTTACTGGCAAGCCAGCTTCAGCGATGAGTTTAGCAGTACCGCCCGTCGACAGAAGTTCCACCCCAGCGTTATGCAGCGCGGTGGCGAAATCGAGGATACCGGTTTTATCAGAGACACTTAATAGAGCACGTTTAATGGGTTTTGGTGTTTGCATAAAATATAAGCTTCAAAGTTAAGAGTGGTGAAACAAAAAGAGCACCTGTAGGTGCTCTTCGGTGGGCTAGGCCCGGTGATTTTAGTTCATGCCGTACTGCTTCAGCTTTTTGCGAAGCGTGCCACGGTTGATTCCCATCATGATGGCAGCGCGGGTTTGATTGCCGCGGGTGTAAGTCATAACTTCTTCCAGCAGCGGGGCCTCAACTTCGGCCAGTACCATTTCGTATAAATTATCGATGTTGGCGTTGTCCAGTTGCTTCAGGTATTTGTTAACCGCTTGCTTTACTGAGTCACGAAGTGGCTTTTGTGCTTGCGTTTGAGAAGGCGTAGTTACTGTAGTAGTAAAAGGTGAAGTCACGTTTTGATCGAACATAATACTGTCTTGCTCTTAAGTTAGTCATTACTATGCTGCAGGAGAAATCTGTCGGGTTTCTCGATTCTGCAGCGCTTCAAAATAAGCGTTTAGTGCTTCAAGTTGCGCTGACGCATCCTCGATAGCGTTGAACGATTTACGAAATTGACGATCCGTATCGTGTTCCGAGAGATACCAGCCCACATGCTTGCGGGCAATTCTTACACCGGCGACTTCACCGTAGAAGCTTTGTACATTAGCGACGTGCTCGTGCAAAATCTCATACTGTTCAGACAATGGTGGTGGCTTTAGGTTCTCGCCAGTTTCTAGGTAATGCAGGATCTCTTTAAAAATCCAAGGATTGCCTTGAGCACCGCGACCTATCATCACACCATCTGCACCGGTACAATTCAGTACCTGTTGTGCTTTTTCAGGAGAGGTAATATCTCCGTTGGCAATTACGGGTATCGAAATTGCCTCCTTTATACGACGGATAGTGTCAAACTCCGCCTCTCCTTTGTACATACAAGCTCGCGTTCTACCGTGAACAGCCAGTGACTGTATGCCGTTTTGCTCAGCAATGCGGGCTATCTCAACCCCATTGCGGTTATCGGTATTCCAGCCGGTACGAATTTTAAGTGTTACAGGAACATCTACAGCATTAACCACTGCTTTAATGATTGATTCCACCGTGCTCGGGTACTGAAGCAACGCGGAACCTGCCAGTTTCTTATTCACCTTTTTGGCTGGACAACCCATGTTGATATCGATGATTTGCGCACCGTTCTCAACATTAAATTGTGCCGCTTGGGCCATAAGCTCTGGATCAGCACCTGCAATCTGTACAGAACGAATACCTTCTTCGCCCTCATGATTCATTCGTGCTTGTGATTTTGCGGTATTCCATACCTTTGGATTGCTTGAAAGCATTTCCGACACCACAAGCCCCGCACCCATACGTTTACATAGTTGACGAAATGGACGGTCAGTCACGCCAGCCATTGGAGCCAGCATCAAATTGTTATCTAACGTATAGGAACCAATTCGCATATTTCGCCATCTAGAACTGCACAGAATTTATACACCCGGCTAAAACGGGGCGCTAAGTGTACGTGTTTTCGCAATACTTGAAAAGGCTAAAAATCACACAAAATTTCACTCTATGGGCTTGACAGTGAAAAAAAACTGTAACATTAGCCATCTATCACCGTTTTGCAGAGTGAATTTTAATCAAATCTCTCAAAGGCCGCGAATTGAAAGGCATTGAAAGACAAAAAATTTACATTTAGGCGAGTTTTTTACCAGACACTCGCGCCCATTCTCCATCAATCGCGCTCTCATCAAGGGCAAAATCGCGGGTGTAGGCAGCTTCAATTTTGGTTACTTGTTCAGCAAGAATGCCGGAAAGGACGAGTAAGCCCGACGGTTTACAGTAAGATGAAATAACATCTTGAAGCTCTAGAAGTGGGCCAGATAATATATTCGCCATTACTACATCGGCCTCTAGCGTGGGTTGGTCAGCCGGCAGATAAACATCAAGCCTGTCTTCAACGCCGTTACGGCGGGCATTTTCTTGTGTGGCTTGAAGCGCTTGTGGGTCGATATCAATGGCGACGACTCGCTTAGCGCCTAATTTAAGTGCCGCTAGGGCTAAAATGCCTGAACCACAACCAAAATCCACAACCACTTTATTAGCAACGTCGATACCGTCTAACCAACGTAAGCACAGGGCAGTTGTAGGGTGAGTACCCGTTCCAAAGGCAAGGCCTGGGTCTAGCATCACGTTAACGGCATTAGGGTCTGGCACATCACGCCAGCTCGGGCAAATCCATAAGCGGGTACCAAATTGCATAGGGTGGAAATTATCCATCCACTCACGTTCCCAGTCTTTGTCTTCAAGTGGCTCTAGTTTGTATTTAAAATCTGAACCTAGAATGCGCGCTTTGCCTAATCGTTTAATGATGGCTTTCATGTCATCGGTGGCTTCAAACAAGCCCACCACTTGCGTGTCGGGCCACAGCATAATTTCACCAGGCTTAGGCTCGTACATAGGCGTGTCTTTCGCATCTACATAGGTTACCGCTTGCGAACCGTTAGCGCTTAGCATATCGCCAATTGATTCAGCGTATTCTGAGGAGGTATTTATTCGTAACTGTAGCCAGGCCATATTCAAACATGTTCAAAGGGTTTGGCCATATTGTACCGCTTGGCTAGTTAAAGCGAAATCATAATGCTGGTAGCAACCCGTCAATTTCCCGTTCGTTTTCCCGCTTTACACAATAATTTTATGTAAAAGTGCCTTTTTTCATCAAACTTAAGTCTACATTTAACTTTTATTAGCCATTGTTTTTAAAGGGTTTATATAATGGTTAAGTCTTTTGGAGAATGGTTATTTATTGGCAAGTGTTTATAGTTAATAGGTGTTCCATTACTATTTCACCTTATGCACTATATTGTCGTACTTTTTATTATTTTGTTCTCTTCCAACGCCGCATTTGCAAAGCAAATTGAGGTGGTCGTGGGCTGGACAAAACCTCCCTATGTTATCTCAGAGCAAGATTCCGGCTTTGAGTTAGAACTCGTGCGGGCAATATTGCTTGAAATGGGGCATGACATGGCGCCGATTTACGTTCCTTTTGGACGCACCGCCAGCATAATGAAAAAGGGGGAGGTGGATATTGGACTAACCTTAAATCCAGGTCACGATATTGACCCCGCTATTCTGACTGATGCATACGTTTATTATCAAAATGTTGCAGTAAGCCGCACTGACAGAAACTTTGAAATTCACGAAATACAAGACTTAGTCGGGCATAGCGTGATTGCTTTTCAAACGGCAATATCGGTATTGGGTGAAGAGTTTAAAGACACGTTAGCCCATCAAAAAAACTATATGGAGCTTGCACAACAAGACCGGCAGGTTAGTTTGCTACTGCTTGGCAGCGTAGATGTGGCTGTGATGGATAGAAACATTTTTCAATACGTTAAACATCAGCTGCCTGTCGAAAAGCAACACGACACAACAATACACGAGCTGTTTCCCGTTTCCGCCTACAGTGCGGCTATTTCTGACGAGAAACTAAGAAACCAGTTTAATGAAGTATTGGCGCTATTCATAAAAGACGGCCGGTACCAGTCTTTACTTGATCAATTTGGTCTATTTAATTTTATTGAAGATCAGCCCATGCAACCGGCTAAAAAGTTGAATTAAGCTAAGATGAGTTTTTGAGTCTTGTGGCCTACCACTTCTAACGTACTACCCTTTTCCTTCAAATTTTTAACCTAATGTCTCTGTCCGAAACGCTTATTTCTAGCGTTTATCGCTTTTTTTGTGTCTTCATGGGTCGTGTTTGCCGAATAAAATGATACTTTGAACCTAGTTACTCACATGTTGCGTATGTATAATCGTTTCAATCCACTACTAAGATATTTAAAACTAAAATGTAGATATCTTAGAAACTTGGGGACAAACCACATGAAGGCTACGCTACTTTACGCTGCCGTTATTTTACTTTGCACCGCGTGTGCACCATCTAAGCCGAACACAAAAAATGCATCTGTTGAGCGTTCAGACGACAGGGCTTTTTCAGTAGCTGTTGAGGCTTGGTTAGATAAATCTGCACTAGAACAAGCGCAGGCTATAGCAGCAGGTGAGTTGTCATCCGAGGCGTTAGTAAAAGGCTATCTCGCTAGAATCGAAAAGCTTGATGGTGATGTAAATAGTATTTTGGCACTTAACCCCAATGCCATTGAAGAAGCCAGAGCGGCTGATTTAGCACGTAAAAATAGAATGCGTAAAGGGCCGCTGTTTGGTATTCCAGTGTTACTGAAAGACAATATTGAAACCAGTGAGCTACCTACTACCGCAGGCGCGATGGCACTTGTTGATAATGACACAAAGCGAGATGCCCCCATTGTAGCTCGCCTTAAAGCCGCGGGCGCCATTGTGTTAGGTAAAACTAACCTCTCTGAATGGGCTAACTTTCGGTCTGAATCTTCTATTAGTGGTTGGAGCGCCGTAGGTGGGTTAACCCGAAACCCGCATATGTTATCTCGTAGTGCTTGTGGTTCTTCGTCGGGTTCAGGTGCTGCTATGGCATTGCGTTTAGCGTCGTTAGCCGTGGGCACTGAAACCAATGGTTCTATTATTTGTCCTTCTTCAATGAACGGTATTGTAGGATTTAAACCCACAGTTGGGCTGTTATCTCGTACGCACATTGTCCCTATCTCATATACCCAAGATACCGCAGGTCCTATGACCGCAAACGTTAACGATGCATGGTTAATGGCATCAATCATGGCAGGTGTAGATACAAAAGATAGCGCAACGCTAGAGGCTAGCAAACACATGCTTAATGCACCGCAGCAAAGTATGTTGGCGACCGATTTAAAAGGCGTGCGCGTAGGCGTTGTGCGTTACCGTCAAGGGGATAACCCTCATGTGCTTTCTACTTATGAAAAAGCCTTAAATAGCCTAACTGCCGCAGGCGCTGAGCTGGTGGAAATTAGCGACTTCAAACAACCTGAAAGTTTTTGGGCCGACTCTTATCAAGTGTTACTTAGCGAGTTTCATTACACATTAAACGAATACTTAGAAGGCAGTCCAGCGGACATTCCTGTGCGCAGTTTGTCGGAACTTATTACTTACAATCAAGCAAGCTCTCGAGAACTTGCGCTCTTTAATCAAGATATATTCGAAAAAGCAGTGAATACAGATGACATTAATAGCCCAGAATACGCTTCGGCTCTAGCCTTGGTAAGAGAAACTGCGAGAGACAAGGGTATTGATGCCCTAATGGCACAACATAAAGTTGATGTACTTGTGGCACCCTCAAATAGCCCGGCTTTTCTGATTGATGGCGTGTATGGCGATCATTCCCCAATGGGGTTTATTGGAATTGGGTATTTAGCGGCCATTGCAGGTTATCCGCATCTTACTGTACCGGCAGGAGAAGTGAAAAACCTTCCGGTGGGAATTAGCTTTATTGGCAAGCAATGGGACGATGAAAAAGTGCTACGCATTGGCAGTATATTTCAAGCAAAGCATGGGGCCTATATAAAGCCTGGTTTGTTACCGAGCCGACTACATAACCCCGCATTGTTAGACGCTGTGAAGGGGCTGTAACTCGTTATAGACCCTTATCTCAAATGCATAAAAAAGCCCCAGCACACGTGAGCGAGACTGGGGCTTTTTTGATAATTCGAGTTACTAGCCTGGGCGTTTAACCCATGCACTACACCAACCATTGGCGTTAACCAATTTGTTAGGGAAGATGGCGCAAGGGCGGTGTTGTTCGCCGTCGGCACCTTGAATGTACATGCAGTTGTTACATTTAGCACCGTCTACAGTAGACGCCGCAGTGTAGTTTAATGCTTTCGCGCTTGGATCATCTGCTTGTAGTTGTTCTTGCGCATTCGCACGTAACGCAACGCTTCCTAACGTTAGGCCTATCAAAGATGTACCTGACAATTTCAGAAAGTCACGACGGTTTACAGACTTCATAATTCTCTCCAATTGAGATAATAACGATAATGATTCTTTTTTACTCAGCGCCTAAAACGCAAAAACCTGCCGCAAGGCAGGTTTTGAATGTTAATAATTATACTATAACCCGTGGCGTTTGGATCTAACACAAAGCAATAAATATTTGTTGATCTAGATTAACGAGTTTCACCTGAACAGCTAGCAAAATCAATGTCCTATAGCATCAACGCAACATTAGTTTGCGCGCCACTGGCAAAACATGAATTATTTTTTAGTTACGCTCGCCTGTGTTAAAGGCACATCGGGTTTTGCGTAAGCATATTGGGCTATCTTTTGCGTACTATGATAAGTGTCCAGACCCGAGATACATGAGGTTTGTAGTGATTCAAGATCTATATACCCATCTTCGGCAATAGCACTTTTTGCAATGTCATCTCCTGTAGTGCTGCTGCCCGCAATAAAGACCTCTTGGATTTCACCTATAATCATTTCCGTTTGATTACACAACGTAAAATGCTGTTCTACTTTAAGCCCCATCTTTATCGCGCTTTCTTTAACATAAGGCGCGCTGAAGTTCTGGCTAAACCAAGGCGTTAGTCCAACCTCATCGAACTCACTCACACCATTATCATACCGCGCAGATGTTTGATGTGCTTTGTCAGTCCAACTTGTATGAACATGATTTAAAGTGAACATACCTTGCTGCTTAATATTAGTCAGAGAATCTCGCTGTGCAGTGTGTGGGCGCATAATAATACCCAGCAATGGTGGGTTAGCCCCTACATGAACCACAGAACTAATAATCGCTAAGTTGTTAACTCGGCCATCGGTGGTGCCTAACAGTGAGGAAGATTTAAAGCCAGATAGACTATTCACAAAGTTGGCGCGATATCGTTGCGGCAAAGCATTGATATCCTGCAACGAAAAATGGGTACCACTATCAGCCATTTTCCTGCTCCGCAATAATATTTAAGTCTTCGCCTTGCTGATAAACACCAAGTTCTATAGGTTGGCAACATACTTGGCAATCAAGTACCTGCACCTGACCCACATCATTAACCTCATCAATTTCTACATCATTGGCTGCCATGCAATATGGGCAAGAGAACGCCATCGATCGCGTTAAGCTCATGATTTCCTCGTATGTGAATTACGTTGTGATAGTTATTACGAGTAAAGTAGAAAACTGGATTGACTGCCAATTAAGCCAGAATGACTTTACAAGCTACTACGCAAGCGCCTGTGCACCTACGCATGAAATAAAAAGGGAAAAGGTTGAATAATAGGGCTGTATAAATATACACTAATTAGTGTATGCAATAGTTTGGTTTTATAATGCGAAAAGATTTGCCACCACGATATTACTTAGCCCACTTTTTTGAGTTCTTAGCGTTCTTTAAAGGGGCGAATGCTGCGTTGTTAAGTGATGACGCTCATGGTTTTATAGAAAGCTTTAACCAGCTAGATGCTGACAAACAATGCATCATTGTGCGTGCGGCTAATCGTAAATATGCGGTAATTGACAGGTCGCAGTTTTCTTATGCAGAAATAGCTAACCCTCAACAGCAAATTGACGAGCTGATTGAAGCTAAGTGGTTCGGCGATTTGCACCATGCTTCGCTGCAAGATATTGCAGGCGTACTGACTAAAGACGCTATTTTAAGGTTGTTAAGTGAATACGGTGCCACTCAAGGTTTGGCATCATTGACCAAGCCCGTGCTTGTATCGCGCTTAGAAGCCTGCATTAATCAGCATGGCTGGCCTGAAGGGCTAAATGAGCATACTTACTTAGTGTGTTTGTTTGATGCACCGCTAAAATTTTTATTATTCCTTTATTTTGGCAATACCAAAGGCAGGCTGAATCAATTTTCTATGCGCGACTTAGGCGTTATGCGTACACGCGGCGATTCGGTATCAGATATTACCCGTTTCGACAGTAAAGCAGATGCTGAAGCAGCCTGGTTTTATGCCAGCCATTTAGAAAAGCTCCCTTTTCTTTCTTTAGCGCAAGCAAATGCATTAGCCCATGAGACGTTCCCCAATAGCGATGGCGTATCAGCCATGTTTTATCGTGATCAGTTTCTTTATGCACTAGCGTTAAAATTACTAGGCGAGCACCGAGAGCAGGCCCTTCTTTTGCTATACCAAGCCCAAAGCGACAAAGCGAAAGAGAAATGGATAAGAGAAAGCTATAAAGATGGCAACACCGATAGTGTTAAAGAAGTACTAGAACACATTATCGACTCACCACCTTCCGATACGCTGCTGGCCTTTGCTGAAGATTTCTATGCGAGGAAATACCACAAAAAGCGCACCAGTGCGGTAACCGATATGTTAAGAAATGCAAGCCGCACTATTGATATTGATGTTAGCCAAAATCAACAGGTAGAGCGTGGCGTGTTAGCCCATTATAAACGCTTAGGTATTGCCGGTTGGCGCACCGAGAACAGATTATGGCGCAGCTTGTTTGGGCTAACCTTTTGGGCACAGCTATATGAAGAAGATACCCTGGTCACTGAGTTTGATAGACGGCCTCTATCGCTTAAGCAAAACAACTTCTACGCTCGTTTTGGCAGCAGTATTGAAGCCTTATTTGAAAGGTTAAATAGCAAAGATAAGTTTCGCCACCACGTGCATAAAATGGCGACAGCCCACTATGGCAAGGTGAATAGCTTATTCATGTGGAGCAGCCATTTGCTTGAACCTATCGATGCCCTAATCAAACACGGCGAGCTTAGCGCCATTGTTAACCTGCTTCGAATGATGAGCGAAGATTTTGCCTCGTTAAGCGACGGCTTCCCTGACATCATGATTTTTGATGAAAAGTTACGCTTTGAAGAAGTGAAAGCGCCAGGCGATCAGTTAAGACGCAATCAGTTGGTGTCTATTCAGAGGTTGCAACGTGCAGGGTTTGAGGTTGCTGTTACTACGGTAAATTGGCATCGCGACCCTAATCAGCCGTATGTTGTGGTTGATATTGAAACCACTGGGGGCAACAACAGCTACAATCGAATTACTGAAATTGGCATGGTGAAAATTGTTGCGGGCGAGGTGGTCGATACCTATCAAACTCTAATTAACCCCCAGCGACGAATTCCGGCTACCATCACACGTCTTACTGGTATTTCTGATGATATGGTGGTTGATGCGCCATTATTTGTTGAGGTGGCTGAACGTATTGCTAGCTTTACCGACGACGCGGTATTTGTGGCCCATAACGTTAACTTCGATTATGGCTTCATTAAACAGGAATTTGCACGATTAGAGCTTCCTTTTAAACGACCCAAGCTGTGTACGGTGAGAGAAATGCGCAAGGTAAACCCTGGGCTACCCTCATATTCATTGGCTAACCTCACCCGACATTTCGACATTAAAATGGAGCAGCATCACCGTGCGCTTTCCGACGCAAAAGCGGCCGCTGCATTGCTTGATATCATTCTAACGATGTCGGCTGAAACAATTAAATAAATGTAAGGTTAGGTAAGGCTAGTAAGGTGAACATTTTTTCTATATTGGCGTAGTAGTAGTGTTAAATAACAAGAGCCCGAACTATGCGAGATACCGAAGAGCAACTTACACAAGAGCAGTACACAGAAGAGCGTAACTTTGAAAAAGGCCATCTTTCTCTAGATAAGCTTTCAAATGGTCATCTCTCAAAAGAGCCCTCGTCAAAAGATTATCCATCAGAGCTCTATCCCTTAGAACGTCATACTGAAGGGCGTCTTACTGAGGTTGAGCAATCTCGAGTCATTGAAATGGCGTGGGAAGATAGAACCCCTTTTGAGGCAATCGAAGACTTGTATGGCTTACCTGAGAAAGAGGTTATTAAACTGATGCGCCAGAATTTAAAGCACAAAACCTTCAAAAATTGGCGTGCAAGGGTGTCAGGGCGTAAAACCAAACACAAAACGTTACGCCCAGCGGGTGTAGAAAGAGGGTACTGCCCGTCTCAATATAAACCTCAGAGTGCAAATAAGTAACCTTCTATTGTGCTGGCTATTCTGCTGGTTTCAATGGCTTCACGGTAGTGACAGGCAATAGCAGCATCATAAGTTGCTGGCGCCATGGCGTGGGGAATAACGGTGCGATGCTGTCATCCGTAGACATGGCTTCTGAAACTTGTTGCTTATAGGCTATATAGTCAGGGTTGGTATCTTTAAGGTTCTCCATGCGACTTAATACCGAATCGATAAAAGAAGCAGGACTACGCTGCGTATGCTGCTTTAAATCTAACACTAATTCACGCAAAACATAGGCTTCCCATTCAGAACGATAACCTAGTTCTAGCTTGCCAGGCTCGCGAGAAAGCTCAGCAATTTGTTGGCATAACTCCACGTCGTTTTCGGGCTTGTCGTAAAGCACGCGCAGAGCAAGCAATACGTCGATAGACAGGCGTGAAACAGGGAGTTGAGATTTTAGTTCTTCGTAACGTTTGGGCACCTTGTAAACCTTTTTACCTAAGTGGTAAAGATTGAAAAACTTTTATTTCTTAGCGTTTGAGTTAGTAGACACTACCATACTTCACTCAGTTTTTTTAGTAAATGGCAGTACGCACAAGCAGTTGTAATCATTAAATAAACGTAACCATTCAGCGCTGAACTTTCGCGTGGGGAACCACCGTATTAAAAAGTGCACTGTCAAAGTGCGTACGCGTTCTTGCTGTTTGGCCCATCATTTTGATGGGCCTTTTTTATTGCTCAAATGACACCTTTATACCTGCAAGCAACCGACTAACGCTGTCTACCACATCGGCACGTATAAACCACTCTGTGTCATCAATAAGAGTAATATCTCCGCTTATTTCAGCTGAAGCGCCATGACCCGTCCCCAAAAAATCTTCAGTCAGCTCACCCCTAGGGCCAAAGCCTTCACTTACATAAGAATAGTGAGAAAAATAAGACAAAGGGTAATTTCCCACGCTCGTTCTTCCGCTCAGGCCAATAACAAACTTTGAGCTTGAAGATGACAGCTGCTGAATAGTTTCAATGAACAACGTTTGGGATGGCGTGTATTGAAAGCGATATTCACCCCGAATAAAGTTGTTGTCAGTCATACGCTCGATACTCACTTCGTAGCTATGGGTTTGCCCCATTTTTGCCGAGTATTCTAATTCAACATAATTGAGTTGGTGGAAACTATCAAATGCGCTGTTGGCGTTGGTATCGTCAAGTTCGCCAATAACCAATTCTATTTCGCTGTCCTCTTGCAAGGCATAAACACTGCGCATGCCTTTAATCCATCCATCTTTAGATAGCCCTGACGAAGAAACTCGGCCCTTATAGGTGGGGATGATCCCCGCCTCCATTTTTCCATCAGAAAATTCATAGCGTAAATATAAACGCCTAGCGTAAAGGTAATCTGACGTATCACTATCAAAGGTATTATGGCTTGATGCAAAAGATTCTCCGGTAACCACAAAACTATTTAACGACCACGCATCGTCAGAGGACAGGGAAACAGAAGGGTAATATCGCACTCTATACTGATTTCTATGATCTCGGTCTGAGCGTTCGTCAAAACGAAATTGCATGTCAAGCTTCTGTGAAAAGCTTAAGCGCTCGGCAAAGGCATTGGCGCATACGGAAAATAAGAGAACAACAAATACAGCTGCGTTATCTACCCTTTTCATTTCAGTCGAGTCCAATTCATCAATAAGTTAATTAAGCCTAACCAGCTTATACGAAAAAAAGTGCGACTAGGGTAACTATTTGTGATGGAAAAAACTGAAAAAAAAAGCCGGTGAATGACACCGGCTAAAAACTGGAGGTGGACTCCAATGAGGGTAAACACATAAAACACAACTAAAGTTTCAATAGCAGGGAGGGCTAGGAAACTGAGTTAAGTATATGCCCGCCCCGTTCATTTGAAAAACCTTAAAACTTGATTGTCCTAATCGTAAAAACAGAATGAACTATATGAGCTAGTAATTGCTTAAGCATGGGCAGTAGAGCGCATAGCAAAATGATACTGATAGGCGCGAGTAATTTAAGTCGTTTGGAAATATGTTGTAGAAAAAGAAGGGGTGTACCAGAAGTAAAAAAAGGAGATAAAAGCAGTGCCGTGGAAAACACGGCACTGAATTTTGATGCGGTTAGGCTATGCCTAGTTTCTTCTCAAGGTAGTGAATATTGGTACCACCGGCAAAGAAGTTTTCATCAGCCATAATAGAGCGTTGTAGAGGAATATTGGTTTTAATTCCCTCGATAACTAGCTCATCTAACGCATGACGCATTCTGGCAATGGCTTCGTCACGACTTTCACCAAAGGTAATCAACTTACCAATCATGGAATCGTAGAAAGGCGGTACCGTGTAGCCAGCATAAATATGAGATTCCCAACGAATACCTAAACCGCCCGGCGAGTGGAAAATATCAATCGTACCTGGACTTGGGATAAAGGTTTTAGGATCTTCTGCGTTAATTCGACATTCAATAGCATGGCCACGAATTTGAATTTGCGATTGGTCGATAGACAGAGGCTGACCGGCTGCAATACGCAGTTGTTCTTTAATTAGGTCAACGCCGGTAATCATTTCAGATACTGGGTGTTCAACCTGAATACGGGTATTCATTTCAATGAAATAGAACTCGCCGTTTTCGTATAAGAACTCGAACGTACCTGCGCCGCGATAACCAATTTCGACACAAGCACGACGACAACGATCGCCAATCTTGTTACGCATTTGCTCAGAAATACCAGGTGCTGGTGCTTCTTCTACCACTTTTTGGTGGCGACGCTGCATAGAACAATCACGCTCACCAAGGTGAATAGCATTGCCTTGACCATCGGCTAAAATCTGAATTTCTACGTGACGTGGATTTTCTAAGAATTTCTCCATGTACACAGTAGCGTTGCCAAATGCCGCGCCCGCTTCAGCTTGCGTAGTTTCAATGGCACTAATGAGTTCCGCTTCACTGCGAACCACGCGCATACCACGACCACCGCCGCCGCCTGCTGCTTTAACAATAATTGGGTAACCAATGCGTTTAGCAATGGTTTTATTCTTATCATTGTCGCCAGTAAGTGGGCCATCTGAACCAGGTACACATGGAACGCCAGCTTTCTTCATAGCACTAATTGCTGACACTTTATCACCCATCAGGTTAATGGTGTCTGCCGTTGGGCCAATGAAGATAAAGCCACTCTTTTCAACTGCTTCAGCAAAGTCGGCGTTTTCTGCTAAAAAGCCGTACCCTGGGTGAATAGCAATAGAATTTGTGACTTCTGCCGCCGCAATAATGCGAGGAATATTCAAGTAGCTTTCGGTTGCTGAGGCTTTACCGATACAAATCGACTCGTCTGCTAGCAACACGTGCTTTAAGTTTTTGTCTGCCGTGGAGTGTACCGCAACGGTTTTGATGCCAAGTTCTTTACAGGCACGCAAAATACGAAGGGCAATTTCACCACGGTTTGCAATGAGTACTTTATCTAGCATAGTACGAAGCCTGCTTATTCAATGATGAACATGGGTTGATCAAACTCTACTGGGTCTTGGTTATCTACCAGTATTGCTTTAACCACACCAGATTTGTCTGATTCAATTTGGTTCATCATCTTCATTGCTTCAATAATACAAAGTGTGTCGCCAGCATTTACGGTTTGACCTACTTCAGCAAACGGTTTTGCTGTAGGTGAAGATGCGCGATAGAAGGTTCCTACCATTGGTGATTTAACCACATGGCCTTCTGGCGCTGCAGGTGCCGCTGCTTGCGCAGGTTCAGCCGCCGCAACAGGTGCTGGAGCCGGAGCTGGTGCAGCAAAGCTATAGTTCATTGGCGCTTGAACGCCAGTTGGGCCGCGATGAATTCGAACAGACTCTTCGCCTTCAGTGATCTCAAGTTCGGCAATGCCAGACTCTTCCACTAATTCGATGAGTTTTTTGATTTTTCTAATATCCATGTTCAGTCTCTACGTTAATTTTTTGATTGCGGTAAATTGATGGCGGCGGTCAGGGCTAGTGAATAACCAATGGTACCAAGGCCAACAATGACGCCTGCCGCAACATCTGAGAAATATGAGTGATGTCGAAATGATTCACGGGCATGAACATTCGACAGGTGTACTTCAATAAACGGGATATTGACACTTAACAATGCATCGCGAAGTGCAACGCTTGTATGTGTGAAAGCAGCGGGGTTAATGATGATTGCGTCGATATTGCCCATAGACTGATGAATACGGTCGATAAGCGCATGTTCTGCGTTCGACTGAAAATGGGTAAGGGTGGCATCAGACGATTTTGCCTGCGCGCTCAGATCATCAACGATGTCCTGTAACGTTTGTGTGCCATACTTATCGGGTTCACGTTGTCCTAACATATTTAGGTTAGGGCCGTTCAGTAACAAAATATTCATTAAATTTGCTGCTATCTTCGGTAAAAAGTCAGTGTATTTGCTATTTCAGCAAAATTTTATGACAGTTGCACGAAAAAAAGACAATTAATCCGGTTGTTTATTCATTTAGACGTTGATTATAGAGGTAGTGAAAGATTTCGCAGCAAAATACTGGTCTAATCAGGTGTTTTCGACGCAAAGTTCTCTTCCCGGTCTATGCTTTATCACAGGAGTGTGGCGGTGTATAAGAAAGTGATCATGTAATGCTAATGTGACTTTTATGTGCTGCTTATGTAACTAGTGGAGTTCAATTCGGCTCATTTTTTAACGCAAATGGCACCGACATGTACTTTCCTTCGTACTTGGCTGTGTACACGGCGAAGTGCAAATGGGGTAGTGATGAAAACCCTGTATTACCAGAATAACCAATGAGCTCTCCAGCTTTCACCTTTTGCTCTCTTGTTACCACCACACCTTTATATTTCAAATGATAATATTCGCCTGTGGTGCCATCGTCATGCAAAATAGCGACAAAATTCGCGTGCTTAGCAAACCGTTTAGAAGCGCCGCCTAATTGGCCATCATCTTTCGTATCTATTACCACACCATCGCGAGCGGCGAACACGGGAGTGCCAACCGGCGCCGCAAAATCTAATGCATAACAGCCCCCACCAAAACCTTGTACTACGGGGTAATTACTAGCTGGGCGCAGCGGCGGCAAATAAATCACTTCATCATTGTGCACAGCATTCAGCACTCCTGAAGTCCAGCTTACTTTCATTGAGTGCCAAAACCGTCGCGGGCTTTTTACTACCCCCATTAAAATAGGGTCATCGTCGTTTAAAAAATACGCTGGATGTCGACCCGGGCGTAAGCCCACTGGTTGGTAAAGTAGACGCAAGCCCACTGGCTGATAACGTAAGCACAAGAGGCAGCGGTATCTTTCGCTGGGCATAAACTTCATAGTTGCCATTTGTGGGCGGCGAAATACTAATACAAAATCGATTAGCATCGTAGCAACCAAGCGCCTGGGTTGTCAGGTTTTGCTTCACGGTCTCTTGCGCCAATAGCGTTTTAGATGGCACGCACAAGGTAAGAATGAACAAAAGCGCGAGTGAAAACTGAGGCATTTGGGGCATAGCTCACCCTTGAATTACGGCGAAGAGTAATCACTCACCAATCATAATGTTAAAACGTATTTTCAACATGTTCAGCAAAGGCTGGCGCTTTCATAAATCCGGTTACCCGAGACTGCGTTAGCTCATTACCGCTCTCATCGAAAAATAAAATAGTTGGCAGCCCAAGAATAGAAAATTCATCCTGAAAGGCCGTATTATTGGCAGAGGTATCGGTTAAATCTATTTGCATCCACACGGTATTATTAAGCGCATTAATAACATTAGGATCAGGGAAGGTGTATATTTCAAACTCTTTACAGGCCACACACCAATCGGCGTACAAGTCCACCATCACCGTTTTGCCTTGTGAATTGGCTGTCGCAATTTGTTGGCGTAAATCATCTAAATTCTCAACGACAATAAATGTTGGATGAGCCAGCTGGCTGTGCTGCGTGGCAGTGTCTTCAGATGAAGTAAGGGTGTTATAGGCTAGCAGCGCACTGGCGAACAAACCTGCCGCAATAACCAACGTTCGCACGTACTTCAAAATGCCTTTTTGGCTCGCTTCGTTTACCACAAAATAATAACCAAATGCCCCTAAACCTAGGGCTGCCCACAGCAAGTTAATGTATTCGCTAGACCATGCTTTGGGCCACAAACGCTCTACAAATACGATGGCCACCGACAGCATCATAAATCCAAACGATACTTTCACCACGTTCATCCACTGACCCGCTTTAGGTAGCAATTTAGAACCGGTGACTCCAAATATTATAAGGGGAACGCCCATGCCTATGCTCAGCACATACAGGGAAACAAAACCAAGGGTTAAGTCGCCGCTTTGTGCAATAAACAATAAAATGCCGGTTAATGGCGCCGTAGTGCATGGCGAGGCAATTAGCCCCGATAACGCACCCATAGCGAATCCCCCCGCCATGCTGCCAGGCGTTTGGTTGTTACTTAAATTAGTTAAGCGGGTTTGCCATTTTGCAGGAAGTTGAAGCTCGTATCGGCCAAACATGGCTAACGCCAGCAGAACAAAAATGCCAATAAAAATGCCTAGAATGAGCGGATGTTGAAGTGCAGCCTGAAACTGCATACCCGCCGACGCCACAATTAAGCCTAATATAGAATAGGTAATGGCCATGCCTTGTACGTAGGTAAACGTGAGCCAAAATGCGTTGCTGGCTTTTGCCTGTTTACCTTGGCCAATCACAATACCCGACACAATGGGGTACATAGGGAACACGCAGGGGGTAAAAGCAAGGCCTATGCCTAATGCAAAGAATAGCACCAAGGTGAGGGCTAGGTTTTCTTTGTTAATGAGCTTATCGGCCAGAGAATATTGAGACGCTTGAGAGCTACTCGGGTTCGTTTGCGAGAGACTCTGTTCATCTGTCGACATGGGATCAGCGCTGTTGCTCAAGACGCTGGCGTTAGCGTTGCTGGCAAGGGCATTCAAATAGACGGTTTTAATATTCGGTGCGTAACAAAGGCCCGCATCGGCGCAGCCTTGGTAGCGTATTTTTACTATACCGTCGTTGGTGGCTTGTGTAATAGGAACCGTTATCGTGACTTCATCATAAAATACTTCCGATTCGCCAAAGTATTCATCTTCAATGATCACGCCTTTGGGATAATGAGGTTCCCCAATGGCGGCTTGCTTAGCCACTAACTTGAATTGCTTTTTATAAAGGTAATAGCCATCGGCAATGGTAAAGGAAAGGCTTAAGGTGTCGTCTGCCTGATTGAAGTCGAATACAAAGGCTTGGTCTACTTTTAAGAATTCTTCTTGGTTGCTGAACACATCGTCGAACCCACCCAGGCTCTGATTTGAAGGCGGAGCGGAGGTTTGAGGCGAAGTTTGTGCCGTAATTTGTGTATTAGTTTGCGAATAGCCAGGCAGCGCAAGCGATGCTAAAAATAGACAACATGCGACAAAAGAAAATAAACGGGTGATGTACTTCATATAACGACTTTCTTTATCCTAAAGCTATTGGCCTATAAAAAGTAAGACCGAGATGTATACGCTATTCTTTCACAAACCCAGTTTAACACAGCTACCGTCGGTCGCTTGAGTTTGCCACTTAACCCAAAGCGTTGCACCTTCGCTTGTTATTATGGTCTTTACCCCAATACTATTCTATGACTAGATGAAAGAGGAAATGTTGTGCGGTTTTTATTTTTATTGTTTGCCATATTACCCATAGTAGAGATTGCCCTATTAGTTCAGGTGGGCGGGATAATTGGTGGCTGGAATACTATTGGGCTAGTGATATTAACCGCATTCATTGGTGCTTATTTTGTTAAGCGCGAAGGTATAGCAACATTACAAACCGCACAGGCCAAAATGCAGCGCAACGAACTGCCAGGTAAAGAGATGGTAGAAGGCCTAATGCTGGTAGTTGCAGGTATTTTATTGGTTACCCCAGGCCTAATCACTGACGTTCTTGGCTTTATGTTTGCCTTGCCAGGTTCTCGCCACCTTATTGCTTCGCAGCTAAGTAAACATATGAAACTGCGGGTAGTGACTCAAGCGGGCGGCTTTAATCAACAAGCTGGCGGTGCCCAGTATAACCCGTTTGAAAACCCATTTAATCAGCAACAGTCTGGTCAACCGGGCAGCTCAGATAATGGCGATGTGTTTGAAGGTGAATTTTCAGACAAAACCCAAAATGACCCAGACAAACGCCTTAAGTAATGTGTACTTTTGGCCTTAAGTGCAAGCTTTGAGCATTAAAATCAATTTTTTTACATTTTTTTGCTCAAAAACCCTTGAACTTGCATGGCTACTCCCCCATTTATCCTCGCAGACACGATTTTAACTGCTCGGTAACGAGCAACCCAAGCATACGACATACAAATAATTGTGTGTCGACAATCATTAACTTGAATAGTGAAATTTTCAGGAGACTTGAAAATGGCAATTCGTCCTTTACACGACCGCGTAATCCTTAAACGCGCAGAGCAAGAAAGCAAATCTGCAGGCGGTATCGTTCTGACTGGTTCAGCAGCAGAAAAATCTACACGTGGCGAGATTATCGCTGTAGGTAACGGCCGCATCCTAGAAAATGGCGATGTTAAAGCGCTAGACGTTAAAGTTGGCCTGTCTCTTATACACATCTGACGCT
>OLHL01000245.1_pt1 | contig 29409 bp, 28 predicted proteins | sample 1609441 | NCBI WGS metagenome assembly OLHL01 (sample SAMN05416833, study PRJEB24817) | seawater metagenome | isolation source: Sea water | place: Canada:Atlantic | collected 2013-07 | reverse complement strand
GCAAGGGAGTAAACATGGCCGCCACCGTGACTGCAAAAGTCTGACTATATCAGACCCTGATTTCAGCGCATCTCTTGATCAGCCACTATTCAGCAACGATCAGTTCAGCAGCGCATTGCGGCGGCGGTTATATAAGCTTAATCTTTAGAGGCGATAAGTTCTGATAACTCTCGATTCACTTGTGAAGGCACTTCTAAACTGGTTTCGAGTACGTGTCGTAATGTCGCTTGGCTTTCTAGATCTAAAGAGTCACTGGCACATCCCACCACGTCATCGTCAATATGCACTAACGAACATTCCATGACGATGCTACTTTCATCTTCCAGCACTAAGGTGATATTCAGTGTTTGCTCTAAACGCCACTCTACATTTTCTGGCAATACCAGAAGAATGCCGCGCATGCTGATGTCGAGGCAAAAGGTTTCTAAGGTTTGTTTTCCATCGTTAACTTGCACACGCTGGAAAAGATGAACTCGTTTCGCTTGGCGCTGATCCATAAATTCTTTCCTGTCTGCTACCCCTAAAGGTTTAGCTTTTTATGGCGTAACCGCAAGCTTTAAGCGTAAAAAAAGCCGGCCAATGCCGCGAATTGTGACGGCGTCGACCAGCTTGATGCATCATGAGTATCTTGAACGCTATTGCACCCGCTTTACGCCAAACGCTTGTATTTCATGCGCTTCGGCTGAGCGTCACCGCCTAAACGTTTCTTACGATCCGCTTCATACTCTGTGTAATTACCATCAAAGAAAGTCACTTTAGAATCACCTTCGTAAGCAAGAATATGCGTGGCAATACGGTCAAGGAACCAGCGATCGTGCGACACCACCATCACAGCACCTGGGAAAGCGCCAACGGCTTCTTCCAGTGCACGCAGAGTCTCAACGTCTAGGTCGTTTGACGGTTCATCCAGCAGTAATACATTTGCACCTTGCTTTAGCGTGTACGCCAACTGCAAGCGACCACGCTCACCACCCGACAATTCGCCAACACGTTTCTGCTGATCACCGCCTTTGAAATTGAAGCGCCCAATGTACGAACGGCTTGGGTATTCTTTGCCGTTAATGTTGATCATGTCTTGGCCGTCAGAGATGGACTCCCATACGGTTTTGCTGTCATCTAGCTCGTCACGTAGCTGCTCAACAAACGCCAGCTTTACGGTTTCGCCGGTGACGACTTCACCAGAATCTGGCTGTTCAGTACCCGCAATCATACGGAATAACGTGGATTTACCCGCGCCATTACCACCCACGATGCCCACAATCGCACCCGGCGGTACGGTAAAGCTTAGGTCGTCAATCAGAACACGATCACCAAACGACTTAGTCACGTTATGGAACTCAATGACTTTGTCACCCAAACGCGGCCCCGGCGGTATGTATATTTCGTTGGTCTCGTTACGTGTTTGGAATTCACGCGAGTTCAACTCTTCAAAGCGCGCCAAGCGTGCTTTACTCTTCGCCTGACGACCCTTAGCGCCTTGGCGAACCCACTCAAGCTCATGTTTGATGGCTTTGGAGTGCGCTTCTTCTTGTTTCTTTTCTTGCTCGAAGCGTTTTTCTTTGGCTTCTAACCAGGTCGTGTAGTTGCCTTCGTATGGAATACCGTGGCCACGGTCGAGTTCTAAAATCCACTCAGCACAGTTATCAAGGAAGTAACGGTCGTGCGTAATTGCCACTACAGTGCCCGGATATTCTTCGAGGAATTTTTCTAACCAACCTACGGATTCAGCATCCAAGTGGTTAGTCGGCTCATCAAGAAGCAACATGTCTGGCTTCGACATTAATAAACGACACAAGGCCACACGACGACGCTCACCACCCGACAGTTTAGTAACATCCGCGTCCCACGCAGGAAGACGCAGCGCATCGGCGGCGATTTCCATCTGGCGATCAATGTCATGCCCACCCGCCGCTTCTATAATGGCTTCTAAGCGGCCCTGCTTTTTAGCCAGTGCATCAAAATCAGCGTCTGGCTCAGCGTAATCGACGTACACTTGATCAAGTTCCGCTTTGGCAGTCATTAGCTCGCTTAAGCCGTCTTCAACGTTGCCACGCACGTCTTTTTCAGGATCTAACTGAGGCTCCTGCGGTAAATAACCAATATTCAAATCTGGCTGTGGACGCGCCTCACCAATAATGTCGGTATCGATACCCGCCATGATTTTCAGTAACGTCGATTTACCTGAACCATTCAGACCCAACACACCAATTTTGGCGCCAGGAAAAAATGATAAAGAGATGTCTCGTAGGATCTGACGTTTAGGCGGAACGATCTTGCCCAGACGATTCATAGTAAATACGTATTGTGCCATCTTAGTACCCTCCAAATTCTATGCGCGCAACGCTACTTAAAAGCCAGCACAAAGGCAACTTCATACACTCAATTACGCCGATGATTGTGTCGAAGCCCAACAATCACTAGAGTAAGGTCTATACTCGTTTTTTACGTTATGGAAATACTTAGTCTCATGCTCCAGCCGTACGGAGTCAGCGAATCTCCTGATAAAAAGCACTTACTCATACGCGAAGGCAGCAATTTACCGCTGTTCGTATTGAGCTTCCTGTTTCTTACCGTTGTACTAGGATTTTACAGCTGGCAACAATGGCAAAGCGCTCAACACAGCTATGAACTCGATTTACAACGCACCGTTGATCATTACGTAAAACAAGCCTCACTCGTCACTTCCGCAGGCCTGCATGCAAATAAAACATTTACTCGCAGTTACAACAGCTTACTCGAAGCCTATATTAATCAACCCAACCTCGTTGATGAAGAGCGTTTATGGGAGCATTACAGCTCGGCCATTTTCAACGGCACTGGATTTTTCATTACCGACAGTAGTGGCCAAGTAACTCGCCACTACGGGCCATTACTTAGCACTGAAGAAACCGAGGATATCCAGTCTCACCTGAAGAATGCAGGATTAGACAATGCCGTATTTTCGTTACGCTACGGACATCAAGGCGGCTACTACATAGGCACACGCTTTAATACGGCGTCAGGGCCACTGATCTTGGTCAGTCGTCGCGCTTACAGCAGTTTATCTGACATTATTTATTACGGTGGCTTTACCGGTTACGAGTTAGTTATATTTGACCGCAACAAACAAGTCATCAGTATACGAGAGCAGTATTACGCCGACAGCTCGAATCCTGTGGCGCTCACGCCAGAAGAAGAAAACCAAATTATATACAGGGCAGCCATTCCTCATACGCCCTGGGATGTCCTCGCCTTACCGGTGAAAAATTACTGGGATGAAAAGGCCGTAGATAACCTGCGTATGCCGCTCACATTCTTGATCGTGTTCTTAATCGTACAGCTGGGGCTGTGGAAATATTTGCGCTGGCAGGGACAAGAATTATCACGCCTAAAAACAGCCCGCACAGATACCGAGAAACGTGCAGATCGAGCCTTACGCTCAATCGATGAAGCGTTAATTTCAACTGACGCACTGGGGCAAATAAATTACCTCAATCCAAGAGCGCTAGCTCTGCTCCAAACCGATGCTCCAGAGAGCTTACTAGGCCGAACACTCAGCGAAGTCTGGCCAGAAAAACACGCCCTTTGGAACCGAGGATTAGAGATTCCAGAGCTGGAGCGTCTTGCCGCTGAGCGCCGCCAACTCCATGTTGAGATTGACAACGAACACCGAATTTTCGAACAGCACGTACATACAATCCATGATCAACAGCGCATAACAGGGCACGTTTGGTTGCTGCGTGATATTACCGATGCCGAAAATGCAAACCTCGCTTTAGAACAGAGCCGCACTCGTTATAAAGCGCTGTTTGAAGAAGCTGGGATTGCCCACTGCCTCGTCGATCTGTCATCGTTTGATGGAACCATTGATTCGCTTCACTTGGTGAGCGTAAACGACGCAACTCTTCACCTAGCTGATTTTGCTAGCACTGACGCAATGGCCCTGCATTACACCAAGCATAAAGATGCCCTTAAGCCGATGCTGGATGCGATTTCAACGGCGAAAGATCTCAAATTGATGAACCATGAGTGCGAAGTCACTATTCCCAACCGTTCAGGTGAACTGCGTGAAGTGTGGGTGACCACCAGCTTCCGTTCTGGCTCAAGTAGCCAAGTGCTCATCACCATGCTCGACATCACAGAACGTAAACGTGCCACAGAAAAAATTCGTGAGCGCGAAATATTCTGGCAACACGTCATGAATGCCATGCCAGATGTGGTGTACGTACTTAATATAAATAGCCAACTGCAGCAGTCGACCGTGTATAACAACCGCCATATCAATCACCTGCTCGGCTATCCAGATACTCCAGAATATAAACAAAGCAGTTGGCTGGATTATGTCCTAGAAGATGATCTCGCAAAGTGCCGAGAAGGTCTGCGCCACATACGCAACGCGAACCCTGGCGAAACACTCGAAGCCACAGCGCGTTTCCGACACCTCAACGGCGATACCCGTGTACTGAAATTTCGCGATACCCCTTTTGTATTTGATGACAACAAAGTCTCTCAATACATAGGAACCGTTCGTGATGTCACCGAAGACATTGAGCAACAAGAAAAAATTGTTGAAAGCGAACGGCGCTACCGTTTGCTGGCTGAAAATATGAGCGACATTGTGTGGGCCTCAGATTCAGACCTCAACTTCAACTTTGTTAGCACATCGGTCATGAGTATTTTGGGCTATCAGCCTGACGAATTAATCCGCGAAGGGTTGAGTATTGTATTTAGCCGGTCGGATATAAAACGTATTTCACGTGCTCTACACCGGCATATTCAAATGGCTCTGCACAGTCCAGATGCCGCGCGCCGACGTAAGTCCACGATTCGTGAAGATGTTATGGCCACCGCAAAAAATGGCACTGAGATCATGTTTGAGCTGCAAGCCAGTTTACTCTGGAACGACAAAGGCGAGCTGCAAGGCCTGCTCGGTATTTGTCGCGATGTCACCGAAGCCCGCAGCATCGCTAGAGAACTGCAATTGGCCGCGGAAGTATTCGAGAACAGTAACGAAGCTATTTTAATCACCGATCAGTCGCTCAAAATTGCCAACACCAACCGTGCATTTGGCCACATTACCGGTTATGAAAAAGATGACGTGATCGGAAAAATGCCGAACTTCCTCATTGATCCGGAGCAAATCGAAGAAGACTTAATCGAACGTGTTGGCGAGAGCCTTATTGTCGATGGCTATTGGCAAGGCGAAGTGTCATATCGCCGTCACAACGGTGATATGCGCACCGGTTGGGCTGGAGTCAGCGCAATATTAGACAACGACAAAGAAGTTCAAAGCCTGATCATCATCATGTCAGACATCACAGAGCGAAAAAGCACCGAAGAGCGAATTCATAAGCTCGCGTACTACGACCCTCTCACCAGTTTGCCTAATCGCAGTCAGATGCACGAAACGCTGGATCAAATGCTAGAGCGTGCGCGCACCAACGACCAATGGGTAGTCTTGTTATTTATTGATCTCGATCGCTTCAAACCGATCAACGATTCCATGGGACACCCTGCAGGGGACGATGTTCTGCAACAGGTCGCCGGTCGTTTACGCCACTGCGTGAAGAAAAAAGATCTCGTCAGCCGCATGGGCGGTGATGAATTCACCGTCGCTATCGCGGATCAAACAAGCCATGCCTCTGCCGCGGATACCGCTGTTATCGTTGCTGATCGAATTCTGGCGGCGCTGCAACAATCATTTAACTTAAATCAACGCGAAGTCTTTATCACCGCCAGCATAGGTATTTCTATCTTCCCGAACGACGGTGACAGCGTCATTGAACTGTTAAAAAATGCCGATATGGCCATGTATCACGCCAAAGATATGGGCCGTGACAACATGCAATTCTTTACCGCTTCCATGAACCGTAAAGCGGTACAAATGTTAGAGCTGGAAAACGACCTTCGCCACGCCTTAGCTCGTGAAGAAATGGAACTCTACTTCCAGCCTCAGTACCAAACATCCACTTCGACCATGATTGGGGCCGAGGCATTACTGCGCTGGAATCACCCAACACAAGGCATGATCTCACCGGGCGTGTTTATCCCAATTATTGAAGACACCGGCATGATTGTGCCCATCGGCCAATGGGTGTTAGAAGAAGCCTGCCAAAAATTTGTAAAATGGCGAACCGAAGGCAATACCACACTTGAACGAATCGCGGTCAACGTTTCCGCCCGCCAATTCCGCAGCGATGGCTTCCTGAATGTGGTTAAAGACATCATTATTAGAACCGGTATACGCCCAAATCAACTTGAACTCGAACTCACTGAAAGCATCCTCATGGATGATGTTGATCTTGCCCTACAAACGCTTCAGGGCCTGCGCAGCATGGGCGTTAAGACTGCTATTGATGACTTTGGTACCGGCTACTCATCACTCAACTACCTCAAGCAATTCCCCGTCGACACACTCAAGATCGACCGCAGTTTTATTATGAACTTGCCGCAAAACTCGGACGACGCGCAGATATCACGCACCATTATTGCCATGGGACACAACCTCGGCATGGGGATTATTGCTGAAGGCGTTGAGACCGCAGAACAACTGTCCTTCCTTAAAGATGCGCTCTGTGAAGAGGTTCAAGGCTTCTTGTTTAGTAAGCCCGTCGCTGAGCAAGACTTCCTTCAACTAGGTAAATCTATCGACCAATCAAAACCATCCTGAACATCAGTCATGTAATATTGATACCTTCTCAAGTGCGAGGCTCCTGAGTTTGAGGTAGAATGTGCGCCATTCTGATTACAGCCTGTCTATTTACCTGTCTATAAAGAGGACGCCCTGATGTTTAGCCGTGATATGAACATAGCGGATTTTGACCCTGAAGTTTGGTCAGCCATGAAGGCGGAAGATGCCCGCCAAGAACACCACATTGAGCTGATTGCCTCTGAAAACTACACCAGCCCACGTGTCATGGAAGCTCAGGGCTCTCAGCTTACCAATAAGTACGCTGAAGGCTACCCCGGCAAACGTTACTACGGTGGTTGCGAACACGTTGACGTGATCGAGCAACTAGCGATTGATCGCGCTAAAGAATTGTTTGGTGCCAGTTACGCCAACGTGCAACCGCACTCAGGTTCACAAGCGAACGCTGCGGTTTACTTCGCCCTTTGTCAGCCTGGTGACACCATCCTAGGCATGAGCCTAGCGCACGGCGGTCACCTAACTCACGGTGCTTCAGTATCGTTTTCTGGCCGCGTATATAACGCCGTACAGTACGGTCTAAACCCAGAGACTGGCGAAATTGATTACGACGAAGCTGAGCGTTTGGCGATTGAACACAAGCCCAAAATGATCGTGGCTGGCTTCTCTGCCTACTCTCGTGTTGTTGATTGGCAGCGTTTCCGTGACATCGCCGACAAAGTAGGTGCTTACCTGTTTGTTGATATGGCACACGTTGCAGGTTTGATTGCTGCAGGCGTGTACCCTAGCCCTGTTGGCATCGCTGATGTGGTAACGACCACGACTCACAAAACACTGCGTGGCCCACGTGGTGGTTTGATCCTCGCCAATAATGACGAAGATTTGAACAAAAAGTTTAACTTCGCGGTATTCCCTGAATCTCAGGGTGGCCCTTTGATGCACGTCATCGCAGCGAAAGCGGTGTGCTTCAAAGAAGCGATGTCTGAAGACTACAAAGCCTACCAAGCACAAGTAGTTAAAAACGCTCAAGCCATGGCAAGCACTTTCCTTAGCCGTGGCATCAAAGTCGTTTCTGGCGGTACTGACGACCACCTGTTCCTTGTTGACCTGATTGGTAAAGAGTACACAGGTAAAGATGCAGATGCGGCACTTGGCCGTGCCAACATTACTGTGAACAAAAACTCAGTGCCTAACGATCCGCGCTCACCGTTCGTAACCTCTGGTTTACGTATTGGTAGCCCAGCAATCACCAGCCGTGGCTTCAAAGAAGCTCAGGCAACAGAACTTGCCGGCTGGATTTGCGACATTCTAGATGGCCTCGAAAGCGGTAATGCAGATACCGTTGAAGCTGACGTTAAAGCAAAAGTTGTCGCGTTGTGCGAGCAGTTCCCTGTTTATAAATAAAACAGACTGAACTGGTCAGAAACACGAAGAAGCCTCGCATAGCGGGGCTTTTTTATATCTGCTTTATAACCACTCACATACCGAAGACTAACTGACCTGAACGACCTGTAACCTCTCCGTCACATAACTCTCATACAGTGTGACTTCAACGGAGGTAACAACCTATGAAAGATTCTTGGAAACCCGTTAACCACAACCAACTGGTCAACTTGCTCGCGCACCAGCATCAACAGCTTGATGAAAGCCAACAAAACCTGTGGGATGCCATCCGCCTACCGTACCCTGAATTATGGCAGCAACACCCTTGGGGAGATGAAGGATGCGGCTTCTGGGTCATCGCCGTGGCTGGCCGTTCGTGTATTTATTTCAATGATATTAGCGGTGGCTTCTCTTGTGGTTCGTTTCAGCGCTGGGGAAAGATCGATACCTACAAAGCTTCAGACGCTACTCTTCTGGGCGCATTACATACCTTATTTACTCGTGAAGAAGCGCAAGAAACCGCCTAAACGGCGTTTATGTAATCTTATTTGGCATTCTCAGCTTCATTTAGATACCGGGGTGGCTACATATAACCCATATAAATATTAGGGGTTTCGTGACATGAGTCAGGTTTTGATTCTGAATCACTGCCTGTTATGTATTTATGTCGTCGAAACACCCGCTTCTCCGCCCCAATTCACCTCAAGTGCTTAATCCATCTTGGCCGCCGCCCCCCTCACCTACACCCTCGTCCTGCAGGTTTAATACAGCCATAACGTATTTCTATTATTCGTATCACAGGACACAGATTATGGCTGACACCGCAACTTCAAAACCGACCACACGTATGACAGCCGGTGAACGCGCAGGCATTCCACCACGTCGCATGGATTTTAAATTCGCCGACGACACCAAGCGTTACTGGTACGCCGATAACGCGTTCCTAACCACGTTCTGGACAACACTGTCCGCGTTATTCCCGGCCGGTGAAACCTTCTTTATTGATTCGGTAAAAAATTATCGCCATCAAGTCACGGAATCAAAACTGAAAGATGAAATTTCAGGGTTTATTGGCCAAGAAGCCATGCACACGAAAGAGCACCAAGCGTTCAACGACATGGGCGACAAGCATGGCCTACCCACGCTGCAATTGGATAAAGAACTTTGGTGGCTGCTGGATATAGCCAAAAAAGTCTTTCCCAAAAAGATGCAGTTGGCGACCACAGTAGCGCTAGAACACTACACCGCTATTTTGGCTGAGCAACTATTGCGCGATAAACAACATCAAGAAAACATCCAAGATCCAGAAGCCTTAAAGTTATGGATGTGGCACGCCCTCGAAGAAAACGAACACAAAGCGGTTGCTTATGATGTGTATCAGCTCACTGGCGGCGGCTACTTCACCCGGGTCTTTGCTATGATTCTTGCGACACTTGGATTTATTATTTTTGTGGGTCAGGGTCATATCCGCTTGTTGTGGGCTAACGGAACATTATTCAACCTGAAAGATAACCTAAAAGGCCTATGGAGCTTATGGGGCTGGAAAGGACTTTTCCCGCGTCTGCTATTTAAGTACTTGGACTTCTTCCGCCCGGGCTTTCACCCTAACGATCACGACACCGTACAATTGCTCGATGATTGGCGTCACAAGATGCTGGATGAAGGTGGCATGTTAGCCTCTCAACCCTACAGCGCTGCTCAAAACGCATAATCAAACCCCATATGCCAAGGTGCTTAACAAGGTACTAAAACTGAGTCTTGGCATATCCGCCCATTCATTTTGATCGGAAATCACTGATTTTTGCACTGTCTTAAAATTCTCACTCGTCAGTAAATCCCTTAACTTTGTATAAGTGTCGTGGTCATCCACCTGCAGATTCTCGCCTATGCTACATAGTGCCTAGTTACTCAGAGATTACTGCCCGTATCGATAACCACCACACTGGAAGGTGCTAAGCCGATATACAGCCAGCATCGATTACCATAATTAGGGTAGGACTCTTATATGACAAATGCAGCGACACATTCCACGGTGGCTCCATCAACAAGCAAGCCCCGCATGACCGCAGGTGAACGTGCAGGTATTCCGCCGCGCCGCATGGATTTTGAATTTGCCGAAGAGACGACACGTTACTGGTATGGCAATAATGCATTTTTAACGACATTCTGGGCAACCTTATCCGCGCTATTCCCAGAAGGTGAAACTTTTTTTGTCGACAGCGTAAAGAACTACCGTCATATGATCACTGATCCGACATTGAAAGATCAGGTCTCTGGATTTATTGGCCAAGAAGCCATGCACAGCAAAGAGCACGAAACGTTCAATGCGATGGCAGAGAAACATGGGTTCCCCACCGATAAGCTGGATAAAGAACTCGGCGTGTTATTCAAGGTGGTCCGTAAATTCGTGCCTAAAAAGATGCAGTTAGCGGTCACCGTTGCTCTTGAGCATTACACCGCTATCCTTGCTGAACAACTGTTGCGCGAAGATATTCACCAAGAGATGTTTTCTGACCCAGAAGCGCTGAAGTTATGGATGTGGCACGCCCTCGAAGAAAACGAGCACAAAATCGTTGCGTATGATGTCTATGAAGTCGCAGGCGGTGGCTACTTTACCCGCGTTGCCACCATGTTGATTGCCACACTCGTATTCGCCGTCGTCGTTACCCAAGGCCACATGCGTCTATTGTGGGCCGATGGCAGCCTATTTAAATGGAAAGAAAACTGGAAAGGTTTAAAGTTTCTGTGGGGCTGGAAAGGGTTATTCCCACGCTTAGCCAAACAGTACTTTGATTTTTACCGCCCTGGTTTCCATCCAAATGATCACGATACTGTGCAGTTACTCGATGACTGGCGTGAAAAAATGCTAACGGAAGGCGGTATGCTTGCCGATCAGATCAAAAATCCTTCACGGCCTGCCACCGTTTAATCAAAAAAAGCCGGTACCTTTTAAGGTAATCCGGCTTTTTTATGGCATCTTTACAATGCCTTGATGGCACATTTAGCTGTAATAAATAATGTATTGGCGTCTAACAACCCTTTGACGCCATTCCACCCCCGCCACAAAATATCGCCAATGTCTGAAATAAACCCCCTCAACAGCAGATAGACAGCTGTTCATCCGACCTTCTAGGTATTTCCTGCCAATAAGCGTACTTTCGCGACCCAAAATAACCTGACTAATTTGGTAAAAATTGGCAGCCAGCTACCTTCAACTGGCAAACTGACACGCGTCTAATAGACTGAACACAAAGAGAGCCAACTCTAAATCGATTCAAGGCTCCTAAATACAATGACTAACAAGCAGGTGTATCGTATGACTACGACAACAGCAACCGAGACGACTAAAAAGGTACGCATGACTGCGGGTGAACGTGCAGGTATTCCTCCACGTCGTATGGATTTTGAATTTGGCGAAGACACCAAACGTTACTGGTACGCAGATAACTCGTTCTTAACGACGTTTTGGACCACACTGTCTGCACTGTTCCCAGAAGGCGAAACCTTCTTTGTCGATACGGTAAAAAACTACCGTCACGAAATTAAAGATCAGCTTCTTAAAGACCAAGTGTCTGGCTTTATCGGCCAAGAAGCGATGCACAGTAAAGAACACGCAGCATTTAATGACGTTGCCGAGCGTAATGGCCTGCCAACTGGCACCCTAGACAAAGAAGTGGGTTGGTTGTTAAAGCTTGGGCGTAAAATACTGCCTAAGAAACTGCAACTCGCGATCACCGTTGCTCTTGAGCACTACACGGCAATTTTGGCGGAGCAGTTATTACGTGACAAGCGCCACCAAGAAAACATCAGCGACCCAGAAGCACTGAAATTGTGGATGTGGCACGCACTGGAAGAAAACGAGCACAAAATTGTTGCTTACGATGTATACCAACTGGTCGGCGGTGGCTACTTCTTACGTACCTTCGCTATGCTTTTGGCAACTGTGTTTTTCTTTGTCATTGTTATTCAAGGCCACGCGCGCTTGATGTGGGCTGATCGCAGCTTGTTCAACATTAAAGCTAACTTGAAAGGTTTATGGTTCTTGTGGGGCTGGAAAGGTCTATTCCCAACACTGACCTTCAAATACCTCGACTACTTCCGTCCAGGCTTCCATCCGAACGACCACGACACAGTACAATTACTAGACGACTGGCGTGAAAAGATGTTGCAAGATGGTGGCATGCTGGCTGACCAGATCAAGAATCCATCTCATGCGCACATGACAGGCAACACCTCAGCGGCATAATTGCTGACCTTACTTGATCTAAGTAAGTGTAAAAATGACATAAAATCGGGCCGCTATGCGGCCCTTTTTTATTGCCTGAAAGCCGCTAAATCAGTAAGATGCGCCCAGCCTCCGACCCTGCGGAGTGGCCATTTCCTAAACGGAACGTTCTTTAATATGCATTGCCCATTCTGCGCACATCCAGAAACCAAAGTTATCGACTCTCGTCTGGTGGCTGACGGCGAACAGATTCGTCGACGCAGGGAATGCATTCAGTGTGGTGAACGCTACACGACCTTTGAGACCGCTGAACTTGTGATGCCACGCATCATCAAACAGGACGGCACCCGTGAACCCTTTAATGACGACAAACTCCGCTCCGGAATCCAGCGCGCGCTAGAAAAACGCCCGGTCAGCGTCGAGGCCATTGAAGCCGCGATCACCCACATCAAACAAACATTACGTGCGACTGGCGAGCGAGAAATCCCGAGTCGCGATTTGGGCGAATGGGTAATGCGGGAGCTTCGAAGCCTCGATGAAGTCGCCTTTGTACGCTTCGCCTCGGTGTATCGTAGCTTTAAAGATCTTGATGAATTTCGTGCCGAGATCGAACGTATGTCGCAAACTCCAGAGGCACGACAGACACCGGGGGCCTCCGATGACTGAGCAAGCAACTGATCACCTAAGCATTAAAGACACAAAATGGATGAGCCGTGCCCTGCAACTCGCCGAACGAGGTCGCTATACCACCAGCCCTAATCCACGAGTCGGCTGTGTCATCGTAAAAAACGACAATGTTATTGGCGAGGGTTGGCATCAACAAGCCGGAGGCCCTCATGCGGAAGTTCATGCACTGCGTGATGCCGGTGATAATGCTAAAGGCGCGACCGCTTATGTCACCCTCGAACCCTGCAGCCATCATGGCCGCACACCGCCCTGTGCTGAAGGCTTAATCAAGGCAGGCGTTGCACGTGTGGTCGGCGCCGTTCGAGACCCCAACCCTGAAGTGGCAGGTCGAGGCTTTCAAATGCTGCGCGATGCGGGGATTAAAGTCACTGAAGCCTGCCTCGCAGAACAAGCCTATGCCTTGAATGCGGGCTTTATGAAGCGCATGACCTCTGGCTTACCCTTGGTGCGCTTAAAGCTTGCCATGAGCCTAGATGGTCGTACGGCAATGCAATCCGGCGAAAGCCAATGGATTACCGGTCCAGAGGCGCGTCGTGACGTACAGCGTTTACGCGCCCAAAGCTGCGCCGTGATTACCGGTGCCGACAGCGTATTAATTGATAACCCATCCATGACGGTGCGTGCTGATGAGAATGGCTTAGATATTCCAACCGAGCTGCAACGCCAGCCTTTGCGTGTCATTATTGACGGCTCAGAGCGTGTGACTTCAACCGCGAAGATATTTGCACAACCGGGCGATATACTGATTGCCGGTCACACTTCTCGCCAGCAAAAACTTGAACGCAGCAGCGCATTAGGCAAAACAGACTATTGGTCGGGTGCTAAGAGCGAAAAAACAGACCTAACTGCATTGCTAAAATATTTAGCGGCACAGCAATGCAATGAAGTATTGGTTGAATCCGGTGCACAACTTGCCGGTGCATTTATTGATGCGGGTCTGGTGGATGAATTAGTCGTGTACTGTGCCCCCACGTTACTCGGTAGTGAGGCGCGTCCGCTGCTATCATTGCCAATGAGCGACATGAAACAACAGATCCGCTGGCACTGGCAGGATGTACGTATGGTGGGTAACGATGTTCGCCTAACCTTGCACCCTACCTTGCGATCAGTCAAAAACACCGAACAAGAAGGTCTGTAGAGTGTTCACAGGAATCATCGAAGCCGTCGGCCATATTACCAGCACTCGTACCGAACAAGGTGATGTACGGTTACGGATCAATACCGCAAACCTTGATCTAAGCGATGTGAAATTAGGCGACAGCATTGCCACCAATGGCGTATGCCTCACCGTGGTTGCTTGTCATGCGGATGGATTTGAAGCAGATGTCTCGCGTGAATCATTAGCGCATACTCGCATTGCTCAGTGGGCAGCAGGAACAAAAGTAAATTTAGAAAAAGCCATGCTGCCTTCCACTCGCATGGGTGGCCACTTAGTAAGCGGTCATGTGGATGGGGTTGGCATCGTGCGTTCGCGTGACATTGATGCTCGCTCTGTGCGTTTTAGCATCGATATTCCCGCCGAACTGCAGCGCTATATTGCTGCCAAAGGGTCGGTAACAGTTGATGGTGTCAGCCTCACCACTAACGCACTCACCGCCACTGGCTTTGAATTAAATATTGTTCCGCACACCGCCGAGCAAACAACACTGGCGCAGATACAAGCCGGTGACCAAGTACACTTAGAAGTCGATATTATTGCGCGTTATCTAGAGCAACTTTTAAGTAATAAAGACAACACCAAGCAAAGCCAAATGACACCGGCTTTTTTAGCAGAAAATGGCTTTTGGAAATAACCGGGAATTTTTATGACTCTGAACAGCGTTGAAGAAATCATTGCCGACATGCGTGCCGGTAAAATGGTCATTTTAATGGATGACGAAGATCGCGAAAATGAAGGCGACATTATTGTTGCTGCCGAAAAAGTAACCCCAGACATTATTAATTTCATGGCCACCGAAGCGCGTGGATTAATTTGCTTAACTCTGACTGGCGAGCGTTGCGATTTTCTGGGTTTGCCTTCTATGGTGGCTGGCAATGGGGCTAAATTCTCAACGCCATTTACTGTCTCTATTGAAGCCGCAGAAGGTGTGACGACTGGCATTTCTGCAGCCGACCGTGCCAAGACAATCATTGCTGCGGTAAACCCTATGGGTAAGCCGGAAGACATCGTACAGCCAGGGCATATTTTCCCATTGCGTGCTCGTCCTGGTGGCGTGCTGAGTCGTGCAGGCCACACCGAAGCGGGTTGTGACCTAGCGCGGTTAGCAGGACTGATTCCGTCGTCTGCCATTGTTGAAATCATGAACGCCGACGGCACTATGGCGCGTCGTCCAGACCTCGAAGTATTCGCTGAAAAGCACGGAATTAAAATCGGTACCATTGCTGATTTAATTCATTATCGTATTGCCAATGAAAAAACCGTTGATGTGATTTCACAAGACCAAGTTCACACCGAATTTGGTGACTTCACACTGCACACATTTAAAGACTCTATTTTGGGCGAAACTCACCTAGCGTTAACTTTGGGTGACATTACCCCAGAAGAACCCACACTGGTGCGAGTACAAACCAACAATATGATTCGTGATGTATTGGGGTTACGTTCTACTGAGTCCGACAGTTGGTCATCCACTCAAGCACTGAAGCGCATCGCCAAAGAAGGCAAAGGCGTACTGGTGTTGTTATCGGCGGATCAAACAGAAGATGTCGACGCCTCTTTGGATAATTTCTTTGGACGTGCACGTCCGCAGCGTAGCCCGAACACTGACAGCTCTGGTGCCTTTTTAACCATCGGTACCGGCTCACAAATTTTACGTGAACTGAACATTCGCAAAATGCGTTTGCTCAGCTCTGAAATGAAATACAGCGGTATCTCCGGGTTTGATCTCGAAATTACCGAATACCTCCCTTACTCCGAATAATTTTTTCTGACAGGATAATGTTATGAATCAGATTAAAACTATTGAAGGCAAGCTCACTCCTAACGATGGCCGTTACGCCATTGTTGTGGGTCGTTGGAACGCCTTTGTTGTCGAAAGCCTGTTAGAAGGCGCAGTCGATTCGCTCATGCGTCACGGCGTTAAAGAATCTAACATCACCATTATCCGTGCGCCGGGTGCAGTTGAAATTCCTCTCGTGGTGAAAAAAGCCGCAGCGTCTGGCAAATACGATGCTGTGATCGCCTTAGGCGCCGTCATTCGTGGTGGGACACCACACTTTGAATACGTGGCGGGCGAATGTGTGAAAGGCCTGTCGAATATTGCGCTGCAATACGACATCCCTGTCGCGTTCGGCGTATTGACCGTAGACACTATTGAACAAGCCATTGAGCGCTCAGGCACCAAGGCAGGTAATAAAGGCGAGGAAGCCGCAATGTCAGCGTTTGAGATGGTCGCGCTGCTCAAAGAAATGGAGGTTTGAGGTAATGTCACGAGCTTCCGGCAATCAAAAGCCAAGCATGTCCGCCCGCCGCAAAGCACGCCGCTTTGCGATACAGGCACTGTATCAATGGCAAATATCTGGCTCTAGCCTTACCGCTATTGAGGCAGAGTTTCGCACCGATAACGACATGAGCAAGGTCGATATTGAGTACTTCCAAGACATCCTTCACAACGTACCAAAAGAGAAGGGCAAGCTGGACGAAAAAATCTTGCCATTTATGGATCGTCGCATCGACGAACTCACGCCGGTTGAATTAGCCATCTTACGTTTAGGCGCATTCGAGATGTGTCACCGCATTGATATCCCTTACAAGGTAGTTATCAACGAATCGGTTGAGCTAGCCAAAACGTTTGGCGCAACCGACGGCCACAAATACGTCAACGGTATTTTGGACAAGTTAGCCGCGCGTGAGCGTATGGTCGAGATCCGAGGCGGACGTAGCTAACGTATGCCACGGCCTTCGGAGTTTGACCTAATTCGTGATTACTTCACCCGTGGTTTTCCGCAGGCGGACGACGTGTTGCTGGGCATCGGTGACGACTGTTCATTGGTTAACCCGCCGCTCGATATGGAACTGGCACAAAGTATTGATACCCAGGTCGCTGGAGTCCATTTTCCAGCGAATGCTCCAGCACATCTTATTGCAGCACGAGCGTTACGCTGTGCCGTCAGTGACTTGGCCGCCATTGGCGCTGTGCCACAAGGCTTTCATCTCGCGCTGACTCTACCTGAGAGCGACCCAAGCTTTCTGGCTGAATTCGCCCGAGGCTTACGCCAAACTGCACACGAACTTGAAATGCCGCTATTGGGCGGTGACACCACTCGCGGCTCTGTACTTACCGTGACCGTGGCAGTACAGGGTTGGTTACCACAAGGCTTAGGTTTACGTCGAACGGGAGCTGTTGCTGGTCAGGATATTTGGCTATCAGGAAAGATAGGCGCTGCAGCACTAATTCTCGACGAGGTGCTCAAAACACCTGACAGAGACGACGCTGCCACCGCACCCTATTACCACCCTCAAGTCCACGTTTCTTTCGGGCATGTATTACTCAGTTTAGCGACCTCCGCCATTGATATTTCTGACGGCTTATTGCAAGACGCTCGACATATTGCCCGAGCATCCGGCGTTAATTTAGAATTTGACGCTAACGCCATACCAACAAGTGTGCCTCGGGAACATCCGCAATGGACTCAATGTCTTACCGGCGGAGATGATTACCAATTGCTATTTACTGCTCCTAAAGACGCAGAAGATCGTATTCTTGCCTGCGCGCAAACAATTAATTTAGATCACTGTACTCGCGTTGGAAAAGTAATTGCAGCCACCGAGTCAGATTCTGGAAACATCACAGTAATAGCCAACGGTACACCGCTGAACTTTGACCGCGAAGGTTACGAGCACTTTTAAGTCAGTTTAATTCCCACTTCGTTTTATTAATCTATAGGCCCCCCTAAATTATGAACAATGACAAAATCGAAGCCGCAGCCTTCCGTCGCTTACTTGAACATTTAGATTCTCGTAAAGATGTGCAAAATATAGAACTCATGAATCTAGCGGGTTTCTGTCGTAACTGCCTAGCTAAGTGGTACAGCGCTGCGGCAGAAGATCACGGCCAGACAATTACTTACGATGATGCCCGTGAGAAAATCTACGGCATGCCTTACAGTGAATGGAAAGAAAAACACCAGCAAGAAGCAACGCCAGAGCAGCTAGCGCAGTTCAATAAAACGAATTCATAAATACGTCATCTCGTACATTCTATTGAGGTAAATATCATGAAACGGATCGCAACGGTTTTTACAGCATTAGCCTTATCTTTTAGCACACTTGCGTTAACCTCGACGGCAGCAATCGCGCAGGCGGATGTTCAAGCAGCTTATATTGATGTGAGCGGCCACGGTGAAATTGAAGCCTACCCCGATTACTTAACAATCTCAGTAGAATTAAGCGCAACGGACAAAGACGTAGCCGTAGCCAAAAACCTAGTCGATGAGGCCTTTGCACAAATTACCACCATCGCTAAAAACTTAAGAATTGAACGTAAAGATGTCGAGTCCGTTCTTATCAATAATTACCCTCAATGGCAGTACCTTAAAAACGGTAAACGCGAACTGATTGGCCATCGAGTAACTCGACCTGTCACCATTAATCTTCGCAATCTGGATAACTACGGCAAGTTGCTTGAATCTCTCCTGACGGATGAACGCTTTCGGGTCAGTTCAACTCAATTGAAGTTTAATGATCCAGAAAAATACCAAACAAAGGCGCGCCGCTTAGCGTTATTAAATGCGAAAGAAAAAGCCTCAGAAATGTCCGCTGTACTTGATCAAAAAATCTCTGGCGTGCTCTGGATTCAAGAAACAGGGAATCGTATGCACCAGCCCGTTATGATGATGGAAAGCGCCTCAATGATGCGCTCAAAATCCGACACCGGCAGTGAAATGCAGATCCAAGAGCAAACCATTAGCCAACAAGTGCAGGTACGCTTCTCAATTATTCCTGATTGAGAGGCTGCTAATAATAAAGAGATTTGTGCCCCATGAGTGATGTACCGAAAGATACCCAACCCAGCATACAACCGGGCCGCTACCGCCATTACAAAGGCAACGAATACGAGGTCTTTGGGTTAGTCCGCCACAGCGAAACCGAAGAATGGTTAGTGCATTACCGAACCCTGTATGGCGATAAGAGCGAGTGGGTGCGCCCCTACGGAATGTTTACCGAAAGCGTCACTACCGACGCCGGAGAGCAACCCCGCTTTCAGTATATTGGTCTATGTGAGTAAACAGCGAGTAACTCAAATGACACCCGCCATAGAGAAAGCTAAGAAAGCCAAGATCAACTTCGACATCCTCGAGTATCAACACGACCCCGCTGCCACCAACTATGGCAGTGAAGCCGCGGAAAAGCTGAATCTATCACCTGATAGTGTATTCAAAACGCTGCTGGTCGCACTGACAGGCCACAAAAGCCCCCTTGCGGTAGCCGTCATTCCTGTTGCCAACACTCTTAGCTTAAAAGCCATCGCTAAAGCACTGGGAGCAAAAAAAGCAGACATGGCCGATCCCAAAGTCGCAGAACGCAGCACAGGCTACCTCGTCGGTGGCATCAGTCCTATAGGCCAAAAGAAAGCGCTGCCCACCGTCGTTGATGACTCGTCCAAACAGTTCGAACGCATTCATGTCAGCGCTGGCCGCAGAGGCTTAGAAATTTCACTACAGGCCAACGACCTAGTCACACTTACCAGAGGTATTTTCGGAAAAATTACGGCAGAATAGAGCCATCTTTTCTTTTTACTACGATGTTGCCTGAATGAAACTGCTGTTGCTTATTCCCGTCATTACCCTTGTTACCGCTCTATCTCTACTTCTGAGTGCTTGCACCTCACCTCTGCCGTACACACAGGCAGACTTATCTGTTGAACGCGAGCAACGTATCACCGACGGCTACGTAGACAAAGAAGTCTCAGCCGGCGTGCACGTCATTGAAGTACGCCACGAAGACATTCTCGCGCTAACCATACAAAAAGAAAAAACGTTAAGTAATCTCAAGAGCATCTGGCAACAGCGTGCCAAGGAACTATGCCCGAAGGGCTACCAGGGCGAACCTGAGGTGATACAGCCAGACGAAGCTCGCACCGATGAATTCTTTTGTACGCTGAATATTTGCCAGAAGTACTTATTAGTGTCTGGAATTGCTTACTGCAAGACGGTGTATGAGTTTTAGAGTAGACCGAAAGGCATAGCCTTCGGTCATTTTTTAGCTCTTTACGGTTTTCAACTTCCTAATAATTTTCCGCCACGGCGGCAATGTGATGCACATTAGAATCAGAGCTACATTTGAAATAAGATCAAAACCTCGATTTGAAATAAGATTATCTGCAAAATAAGCTTGTCTTACACTTCTCTCATTTAGCATAGAAAAGCCATCCAATTTAACCTGAGAAACAAAGCTGTAGCTCCTAACAGGAGGGCGCCGGACAAACTCTACACAGACATTACGTCCAAGGTATTTGTGAAAACTTGGGATTCTTTCCTTGATATAAGCTCTATCATTTATGAAAACACTCCTAAATGGAAATTCACTAACAAAGTGTAATCGCCATCCCGGACCACTATTCTTCAATCTGGAAACTCTTTTAACCCTCCGCACTTCGCCACACACGTCTTGCGAATCTAAAAAGAGAGCATCGGATTTGGGAGTAGGATCGCCATCTAGGAGCGAAACCGCAAAGAAAACTATTGCAGGAAGAAGCCTCAACATTAGGAAAAAATCTTTCCACTGCTGCTGTCTATGTTTTTTACGATCCCCGTCCATTTGGTTTTTCTAGTTACCCTCTAAATTTTTAATAGATTGTTCTGGTCAATATTACACCCTACGCGTAAACGGTTCAGGAGCATTTTACAATATACACTTTTTGGTAAACACTTAACTGATCATTTGTAGTAACTACTGTAATGTTTCGGATTGAATCGAATTGCAAGACCGATCAGTAAAACCATAGCGCCAGCAAGTGTAAGCCATGCCCATTCAAAACTATCGAATTGATCGCGAACAAGACCAGCAAATAATGGTGATAGACCAGCAATGAGATAGCCGATCCCTTGCGTGAATGCCGCTAATCCTCCTGCCCGCATGGGGTTGTCGATGTGATCCATCGCAACGATGAGACTCATTGGAAAAAGCCCTCCAATCCCAATGCCCAGTAAACATGGCCAAAATAGACTCAGAGTTTCAGGTACAAGAGCAAGTCCGACAAAGCCTGAAATTATAAATAACAAAAGTACGACTAATACGATTCTTCGATCCTGACTATAATTTGCAATCGCTGGTGTCGCCAATCCCGAAATAACTTCCATAGCAGTCACGAAACCGAGAATCAGCCCGGCACTCTGCTCACTCCAACCTCTCTCAACGTAGTACGGAGCAAGCCAAGCAAGCACGCAGGTGTAAGAGGCCGTTCCGATTCCAAAAAATACAGCGAGTAGCCAAGATCTCGAATTTAAAAAATGACGGTCCTGCACACTATTGTTAAATGATGTTCTTAGCCTATCAATGGCAGATGATTGTGTTGCCCATACAAAAAGAGAAATCACGGCAAGAACAGCCCAAATACCAAGACCCATTCGCCACCCGCCCATCGTTTCCATCACGAGAGGGGAAATCGAAGCCGCCAGTGCGGCCCCTCCCATGATCGACGTGACGTAAAAACCCATAACCAACGATACATTACTTGGGAACTTACTTTTGATGATCGCAGGCATGACCGCTTGAACCAGTGCAATTCCAATACCTGCTAAAATGGCAGTCGCTACTAATTCATAAGAACTGTCCGCAAATAGCCGCGCTGCGGCAGCGATTGAGATCATTATCAGTGATAGCGAGATTGTGCGATGCTCACCTATAACTCGCGCTACGCGAATACCGGCAAACATAGCAGCACCCATTGCTAGGACTGGCAGCATCGTCAACAGTGAGGCTGTCGTGAAGGATAGTGGAATCTCCTCCTGAATTTTCGAGAGTAAAGGTCCGATAGCCGCCATCGAAGGCCGCAGATTCAAAGAGACTAAAACTATGCTTACTATGACTAGGGCTGAAGATGTCCTAGATACTTTAATGTGCTCCATTAGATATCCCTTTAAGCGCTGCCTGAAAGTCACTATTTCAAACGACTCTGTGTCGAAGAGCTAATCAAAAACTAAATAAGCCATATTGTTTTTTAGCGGAAAGGGATTGAGCATTATATACCTCATCCTCTTGGGTAAGATTAATAGACATGTCTAAAGGGTGCGGGGGGGTACAGGCGCTGTAAGAATTATTGTATTTCAGTTACTCGAATAAACATTTCCTTATATCCATTAGTGTTGGTCTGTTTCGCCAGTCCCATCATGATGATATGGAAATTTAGACATTAAGATGATTTAAAAAATGAGTAAACTCTGCTATTTTTTAGATTCTATTCACTTAGTTTTTTTTAATTTTCGTTGTTTAAATTAAGTTGAATATTTTTAGAGACTTTCATAAAAATGACACAAAAAATTGATAAGGCGAGGCCTCATGCTTGATAATAATTTACTACGTAAAATCGACATGCAGGACCTGACCGTTTTCGTTCAAGTCTATGAAAGAGGTAGTGTGACAGCGGTATCCGAAGCCCTATGTGTAAGCCAATCAACAATTAGCTATTGTCTTAAAAAGCTCAGGGCTGTTTTGAAAGATGATTTATTCATTCCATCCCGTGGGAGTATGACTCCAACAGATAAAGCGGACGCCATATATCCAAACGTCATTCAAATACTTAAAAATATCAACATGTGCCATTCAGGCGAGTCATCTCACAGAGAAGCCCCTGAGGCACGAAGATTCCACATACAAGCTCCGGAATATTTCGAGCTATTAGTTCTACCAGAATTGATAGTAAGCATGAACAACAAGTCATCGATATCGGTGGATATAAAAAAGTTTGAGGAAGAAATCCCGATATCACAAATGGAGTCTGGTGACATTGATTTAACGATATGTTTCGGCCCTAACTATCACCGAAAACACCTTGGGCATCAAACTAAGATATTGCTTCATGACGACTTTGTCTGCGTAACTGATAAAAAATATTCAGTAGAGGGCGACTCGTTCACACTTGATGAATTTTTAGCGCGTAAACACGTATACCCCACCCCTTGGACGACCAATACAAATATGATTGACGGCTGGCTTTTGAAAAAAGGGCGGAGCAGGAGCATTGCTGCCACAGCAAACTCATACTACGCTGCGCTAGGATTGATAAAAGATACCGATTACATTCTCACTCTTCCTCGCCGGATCTTCGATAGACTGGCAAGTTATAACTATATAGCATCAGCTCCGCCAGTTGAATTTCCAAGATTCACTCTTGATATGGTCTGGACCGAATCTGCTAATCGAGATCCTGGCAATTGCTGGCTCCGACAGAAAGTAATCTCTTCAATATCTAGCCCCCCTTAAGGACCTATATGGTAGTGTTCATCTTCCATACCATTTCGGTCCTAACTACTTTTCACATTGTTCTTAAAAACCACAAAAAAATAATTTCCTTTCATTAATGTGAAATCTACTACTTATTAAACCAGCCTCGCCGGATCAAGCAAAATTTCCAGCTCATCACGACTTATCTCCGTCACCTCTTCCGCAATATCAATCACAGGGCGGCCTTGCTGATAAGCGGCTTTGGCTATTTTTGCCGCTTTTAAATAACCAATCACCGGGTTAAGGCCGTTACCAGAATGGGGTTACGAGCCAACGGCTCGGCGATTGCGTCTTCTTTGACAGTAAAACCAGCAATCGCTTGATCAGCCAAGCTGATTGCTGAGCGGGCCATTAAGCTGGTGCTGTCTAATATCTTTGACGCCATGACCGGCAACATAACATTTAACTCGAAATTACCCGACTGCCCTGCCACGGTGATCGTTGTGTCGTTACCAATGACTTGCGCACACGCCATGACAATGGCTACGTAGACAAAGAAGTCTCAGCCGGCGTGCACGTCATTGAAGTACGCCACGAAGACATTCTCGCGCTAACCATACAAAAAGAAAAAACGTTAAGTAATCTCAAGAGCATCTGGCAACAGCGTGCCAAGGAACTATGCCCGAAGGGCTACCAGGGCGAACCTGAGGTGATACAGCCAGACGAAGCTCGCACCGATGAATTCTTTTGTACGCTGAATATTTGCCAGAAGTACTTATTAGTGTCTGGAATTGCTTACTGCAAGACGGTGTATGAGTTTTAAAATTCAATAAAGGTAAGTAAAAGCAGCCCTTTTACCCTTTTTGGCCAAAGAGATGACACCTTAAACCACAATTGATCACCTGCTCCAAAATAGGATGACTCTAAGTTCTGCATTCGTATTATCAACTCTGTACTTTAATAATAAGAACGGAGTGACATATGAAAAACCTATCAGCTTTAACTTTCACCCCCATTGTTTGTGCAGCTTTATTAACGGGCTGTTTTGGTGGTAACAATCCAGATCCTGAGCCAGAAGGCCAAGCACTTTCCAATCCTGGCAACTATGAAATCTGCTCATACGAAGATAACCTTGATAACGACGATTATTCATCGGCAAGAGTATCTTACCCCTGTGACCTGAGCGAGCAGGATTATCCCTCAACGACGCTTACTGGTGGATTTACCAATACCAAGGAGCAGGTGTTCTGGCTAGCAGACCACCTAACAACTCACGGTTATATTGTTATTTCTATAACTCCAACCAACCCACTGTCAGTTCCACCTATTTGGCGTAAGGCTCATATTGCTGGATTTAACATGCTTGCGACGGAAAACACCCGAGCCAATAGCCCTATTTACGATAAAGTTGACCTAGATAACCGTAACATCATGGGTTACTCCATGGGCGGTGGCGGCGCAATAATGGCTGCCGAAGAGATGGAAGAAAAGCCTGCAAGTATGATCGCACTTGCCCCATGGCTCGGTGCCTACACCATTGATTATGGCCAAATAACCGTACCAAGCATGATCGTAGGTGCCGAAAACGACATAGTCGCTATTAACAGCGAAGTTTATTATCCAAAATTCCGTTCTGACATCGAACGCGGGATAGCGATGATTACAGATGCAAATCATCTTGATTTCATCGGCGATGGAGAAAGCGAAGAGCATGAACGTATCCGCACAATGGTTACTGCATTTTTAGAAGTTCAATTAAAAGGAGATTCATCGGCCTATAGCTATTTTGATGGTGCAGAACATGATGAACACGTCATTGATGGCTGGTTCTCTGCCTTTGATTATCAACGCTAAATAATAGCTTTGGTCCTGCAGTCAGGGGCCACAGTGACAACAGTGACAACAGTGACAACAGGAAAACGCCGCTATTTTAGCGGCGTAATACTCTAGGGCACGTTCTCGCTGCCGACATTATCAAATGATTAAGCTATAGTACTCATGGCGTTACGATGTTAGTTATTCAAACCAAAAAATTGAGAATCGCATGGACCTAGATGCTGAGTGTATTCCATTAGCGCATATCCTGACGTACTTCTCTATCAGAGAAAAACCGCGCTTTGAAGTCGACAATGGTTTAGCCCCACTGGATAGCGAGAGGCCATCCAGAGAGCGACATATCGAAACCCTGATTAGCATCACGTTGGGGATGGATTACCAGGAAATTTTTCAAAATCTAGGGGTCGACCTTTCTGATGACGTTATTGCCGACCGCTACTTATCTACTCGACAAGTTCTGACCCTCGTAGAACAGGCTATTGATCGCCTTAACATGCCCTATCTCGGATTATTTATCGGTAACATCATGACCGTTTCTCATTATGGGATGGCGGGACTGGCGGTCGTTACTCAGCCAAATCTACGTGAGTGTTGCTTACTCCTATCAAGATTTTGTAGAGAATATTTTCCGCCGCTAGAAATTTCTGTCCATGTCGATGAGGACGTCAGCTGGATAGCTATCGAAGAAAATATCTCACTCAAGCCCTATCAGGAGTTCTTTATTGAGCTGAATTTTGTGAGCTTTTACAACATTGTCTATGATCTCGTTGGGCATGACTCAAAAATGATGCCTATTCGTATCGAGCTTGCTTACCCTGAACCAGCTTGGGGTCACATATATCGTCGTTACTTTAATTGCCCCGTAATGTTTAACCGCCCACAAAATCGCATGATCAGAAAAACTCATGGCATCGATTTAGATTTGCCATTGGCAAATCGTTTATTAGCGATAACTGCAGAAAAAGTGTTTCTGCAAAACATACCCACACGAGCAATGAAGTATTTACCGTTAAAACTGAAACACTTTTTAGCTCGATCTTATGGGGCCTACCCAACACTCGAAAAATCCGCTCGAGAACTGGGAGTGAGCAGTCGAACATTAAGACGAAAACTGGCCGAAGAAGGCACTAGCTACAAACAAGAAGTGGATAAAGTGAAAGAGCGATTTGCGCGAGAATATTTTGCTCGTGGAGGACGTTCCGTTGCCGAATTAGCTAACCTGTTAGGATTTTCAAATACCCCGGCATTCACCCGAGCATTTAAACGTTGGACTAGCCTCACCCCGTCAGAGTTCATACTAAAAACAACGGGAATAAATATCGAACTCGTAGATTAACCGTAAAAATAAACGTCTTGTATTTACAAATTGAAGGAGTGTCTAAAAACCTCAGTCCTGTTGCTGACGAGAAACGCCTACTTATTTGTACTGCTATTTTTCGGTAAAATTACCCACGATAAATTTCATCCCCTCCCCTGTTGGGTTACGCGCTTGGCGCTAACCGCAACCTACGGATAAGAACTACCATCTAATGTTTTTTAAACCAGCCTCGCCGGATCAAGCAAAATCTCCAGTTCATCACGACTTATCTCCGTCATCTCTTCAGCCACGTCAATCACTGCCCGCCCTTCTTTGTAGGCTTTCTTGGCTATTTCTGCTGCTTTTAAATAACCAATCACAGGATTCAGCGCGGTCACTAATACCGGGTTACGTGCTAAGGGTTCTTTGATGGCGTCTTCATTTACTTTAAAACCAGCAATGGCTTGGTCAGCCAAACTTATGGCTGAGCGGCTCATTAGGCCGATGCTGTCGAGCAAGCGCGTCGCCATTAATGGCAGCATGACATTCAATTCAAAATTACCAGACTGCCCAGCGACAGTGAGTGTTGTATCGTTACCGATGACTTGAGCACACGCCATGGCGACGGCTTCGGGAATCACTGGATTCACCTTTCCCGGCATAATGGATGATCCCGGCTGTAATGCGGGCAATTCGATCTCACCTAATCCTGCCAACGGGCCTGAATTCATCCAGCGTAAGTCATTGGCTATTTTCATCAAGGCTACTGCTAAGGTTTTTAACGCAGCTCCAGTGGCAACGATGGTATCTTGCGCCCCCATGGCGGCAAAGCGGTTGTCAGTAGGGCGGAACACGACTCCCGTGATCTGGCTTAGCTCAGCACAGACGTCTTTTGCAAATCCTGCCGGTGCGTTTACCCCAGTCCCCGCCGCGGTTCCTCCAATCGCTAGCTTCTGCAGCTGACACTGGTTAAACAGTAAAAGTGACTCGGCGTGTTCAATTTGCGCTATCCAGCCCGATATTACTTGGCTAAAGCGCACTGGCATGGCATCCATTAAATGCGTACGCCCTGTTTTAATCATGTGATGCGTGTCTTGTGCTTTTTTCGCTAACACGGTTTTCAAATGCTCTAACGCAGGCACCACATGACTGTGAATATCTAATGCGCTAGCAATATGAATAGCTGAAGGAATAACGTCATTACTGCTTTGACCATAATTCACGTGATCATTCGGTGAGACTTCCTTGCCAGACGCGAAGGAAGCCATGCGCGCCAGGACTTCATTCACGTTCATGTTTGAACTGGTGCCTGAGCCGGTCTGAAAAACATCCACCGGAAAGTGATCGCTAAAGTGGTTATCACTCAATAACTCGATCGCCGCATTTTCAATCGATGCTGCAACTTCTTCATCTAGCGCTCCAGTGCGACCATTGGTGGTTGCACTCGCAAGCTTGACTATGACAAGAGCGCGCAAAAAAGCATCCGGCATTGTCTGCTGACCAATGGAAAAATTATCCACTGCGCGCTGTGTTTGAGCGCCGTAGAGAGCGTTTTCAGGAACGTTCACTTCTCCCATGCTGTCGTGCTCGGTGCGATATATTTGGTTCATGCATCCTCCAGAGATAGTTGCCGGTGCCTCTTGTACAAGGTGACGTTATCACTCAGAAGCTCCATATGCAGAGGAAGTTCCGCATGAAATTCAAATGGGGCAGAGACTTTAAAGGCAGGAAAAGCACCACGATAATTTTTATCGTGGTGCTCTCGGGGAAACTCTATTCAATAACAAGATTGAAGTTATTAACGCAGGGCTGTGGCGGTGAATACGTTACTACCTGAGGCAAGCGCCCACCGGACGAACAACTTTGAAGCAGTGGCCCAATGTATGGCACCCCCCCACTTTTTACATCAGGACTACCTAACCACCAATTATTGGTGAATAACGCAGCGATATTTCCTTGTGCAAGTACGAGGTTTTCGCAAGTAGTTACTTTATCCCCCTGGGTCAGCACCAAGGTGCCTTCAACCGCAAAGTTAAGTTTGTCTGGCATTGGTCCACTGGAATCACAGGCGATAGCATTGCCCGTACCAACCTGCTCAGCAAACCAGTCAGCGACACCTGAACTCTTCTTACGATCAGCTTTCACCGTAATTTTACACTTACCGGACTCTGCCTTTGCTGTGGTGCCATCATAATCTTTTGTAGAATCATGCGCAGTCACCTGATACGAACAGTCAGTCAGACCATTAACATGCAGATAAACATCATTACTGTCGGTGCCTGCGTTCGCAGCAGCCGTTATAAGCAGAGCCGATGTTAGTATTAGACTTTTATTGAAAGCGTTTTTCATAATCAGTTCCTTGATAACCTGAGGGGAAGCCAGTTTTTCTGGCCTGCCCACAGTATCAAATTGCGACATCTTAGAAAGTAATTTAACGCCATATTCTGTGCGTATTGAGGGTTTTAGTCTGATACCACTAAATAGGGAGTCTTTATTTTTTCGGTAAAGGTAAATGTCCGCAGAATTGAGACTGCTAGCTGAGACTGAAGGGTTGAGACTGAGTGCAAAGGCAAAGAGTTGAGTGTCATTCATTGTTGGATTACGCGCTTTGCGCTAATCACAACCTACTGGGTAATTAATTCCAAAAAAAAAAGCTGCAAACACCATGCTATCCCGCAGTTTTTTAAACAGCATTGTAGCTGACAGGAATGTCGGTTTGGCAGGAGCATTAACCGAACCTGCGGGCAGAACCAGACATCTCATCATTCTGCGGCGGCCCCAGAGGCACCAAACCATGGTCGCTGCTATACCACTTTTCAGATCAAAAATCTGATTTGCTATTTCATATCCCTAGAACCTTTTGCTTTAAAACTAGCACCGCTTGATTTGAAATACGGTTGAGCGGCTTTTCCTTTAGTCGGCATGCGTGCGGCGCCAGACAACAAAGTTATTCTGCGGCCTTTAGAGCAAAA
>OLHL01000234.1_pt1 | contig 30217 bp, 21 predicted proteins | sample 1609441 | NCBI WGS metagenome assembly OLHL01 (sample SAMN05416833, study PRJEB24817) | seawater metagenome | isolation source: Sea water | place: Canada:Atlantic | collected 2013-07 | reverse complement strand
GCCGGATGCGCCGAGAAGAGAGGATCGTAAGGAGAAACCTCTCCTTGCATGGGGCTGGGGGCGGAGCCCCGAAAGGAAGTTGAGGTTTAGAGCTAAGTTTGAGCGTTGAACGTTAAAGAAACACGATTAAATTAATAAAACAGTTTGAAGTAACGCTATCTAGGGAAACAGCAGTGGGGCGCTAGCTACCTTAATATTTACAACTGAAATCAGCTTTCAATACAACCAAGCTCCCCCTTTGCGCCGCCTCAGCATGATCCATTCTCAATCAAAACTAAACATCATCAAATTGTGCCCCAATGCGTCCAGTTCAGTTACAGAGTGTTACCCAACATTCACAACTGTTACCAAGTGGCGCACATTCAGTAACACTTTAGTCTAACTGTCTATAAACATAGACACCTGTATTTTCGTAAGCTACTGATATATATAGAAAAAGTGTTTTTGGCACGGTAATCGCTTTATATACATCACTAAGCAAGTGTCCATTTATAAAAATAACAAAGCGACACACTTAGTGAAAAGGAAGGCACAGTAATAAAAATAATAAAGTGCCGCTAAACCTTACTAATAAGAAAAATAGAATGGCCACCATTGGTGGTTTCGAATGAGCAGACGGCGAATATAACAACAATAAAAACGTCAACCCTCTGCCTATTCAAAACCCCGATGACACCTGTGGCAGCGCAAATAATAAGAATAATGCCCCTGAAAAGCCGCGAATGCGGCTTTTTTATTGCCTGTAAGAAAATCAACCACCACTCATAGCCAAGCCTCAGGCTCTTTAGGCACGACTGCATTATTTACTTTAGGCACGACTGCATTATTTAGAAGTGCCTTGTTACCCAACTCACTCCTGACTGTTACCGAACGTGTTACCCAAACTGTTACCTCGTGTGTACGCAGGCGTAAGTTTTCGTAACACTTCTGGAAATAAAACGACGTACCTTTACACAAGAAAATCCTAACTCATTGAAAAATAAGGGAATATTAAAACTGGCACGTTAATCGCTTTAGTTATTACATAAGCATCAGCGCAACGATAAAAATAAAAAATGCTGCTGATACTAAAAGAGGATGACCCAACAATAAAAATAACAGGGGCACCTCAGGAATTACAAAAAGACGGTCAGCACAGCCAACAATAAAAATAATAGGCGTGCGAACAATCAAGACCGCTCAGGAAGAATCCACAAAAGCCGCATTGCGGCTTTTTTATTGTCTAGCGTTTCTGCTACCTCCCAAACAAGTACTCATCAACAATACGTTTCCACCATACTAGCGATAACAGCCTAGAGATAGCGTGCTCAATGGACACTGAGATGTCTCACCAATGACAACCCAGATCGCGGTAAGGCATCAATTTCACTCAGCTTCTTTCCAAGACCGATACCTTTCCTGCACCAATATCTTTCTTGCCCCCTTCCTGAGCGGCATCTAATCAACATCTAAGCGATATCAGTAAGTGTGAGAGCCATCTTCTCGCTAAAGTATCCCGTGTTACCGGAAAATTTACATAGTGTTACGTTTCCTGAAGTTTGTTACCCATCGGTTACACATTCCGTAAGCTTTCGTAACACTTTTACATTCGCCTAGACGCATTTTGTCTCACGAAAAACATAAGTCATTGATTATAAATGAGTTTTAAAAGTTGGCACACTAATCGCTTTATTATCTACAGATAGCTCAGCTACTGATAAAAATAATAAAAGCAGAGCATCTAGCAAGATGGCACAACAATAAAAATAACAAGTGCCTGCAAGACCTAAATAATAAAAATAAGAAAGAAAAGAGCCGATAAAAATAATAACAATGGCTCAGTAAGACAAGTGTTTTGAATGCGCAGTAGCGCCGATAACAATAATAAAACGAGGCAGCGGATTGCCCATTCAAAACACCTGTCCCAACAACACTATGTGTTGAGGACGACTAGGCCGCACTGAGATAATCAGCTGCGGCTTTTTTATTGCCTGTTCTCTCCCCTTCTCTTTGATTCTACGGCTCTCTCTACAGCCCTCTATCGCCCTATCCTTTACCACCTAACCTTTATCTGTAGTACTGTAACCGGTAAACTCGCTGGCAAGGGCATTTCTGAATAACGTAGTGATCACTCACATGCAGTGTCACTCAGTATCCATAAGTGTCCTTGCTAAATACATTCACACCAGAGACGCCAATCAACAGTGACACTGATTAATCGAGTCAAACGGCTCTTCAGCGCTAAAGACAACGCTGACGATATCCGACTGCAAATCATCCCACGCGACGGGCATAACATTTCCCGCAATAACATCAGCGAACCTGCCCTGAAGGTTCTCTATCGTTTACGCAAAGCGGGCTATGGCGGTTACTTAGTGGGGGGCGGTGTCCGCGACAACCTATTGGGTTTGGCGCCTAAAGATTTTGATGTCTCGACGGACGCAACGCCCGAGCAGGTAAATGCTCTGTTTCGTAACTCGCGTTTAATCGGCCGTCGCTTCAAATTAGTTCATGTCGTCTTTGGCCGCGAAGTGATTGAAGTAGCGACTTTCCGTGCGCCACCTTCAGACGAACACTCTGATAAGGTCTCTTCGCAAGGCGAGCAAGGTATGATTCTGCGTGACAACGTCTATGGCACCAAAGACGAAGATGCCATGCGTCGTGATTTCACCATCAATGCCTTGTACTACAACATTGATGACTTCAGTGTGCATTCTTACGCCGGTGGCTGGGATGACATGGAAGCGAAGCGCATCCGGTTAATTGGTGATCCTGAAACACGCTACCGTGAAGATCCCGTTCGCATGCTGCGCGCCATTCGTTTTGCCGCCAAACTTGGCTTTACCATTGAGCCAGCGACGGCTGATCCAATCAAAGAGATGGCACCACTGCTGCAACAGATTCCACCTGCGCGCTTGTTTGAAGAAGCGCTCAAGTTGATTTTGGCGGGCAATGCATTAGAAACATTGCGTTTACTGCGCGAATATCGCCTGTTTGAGCCTTTATTCCCGGCCACTGAACAATGCATGAAGCAAGACGATTTTGCCGTGAGTTTGATTGAAAACACCATGGCCAATACAGACGCACGTATTCAAGCCGGTAAATCCGTCACGCCGTATTTTTTCTTAGCGTCATTGCTGTGGCCGCAGCTTTTACGTGTGCAAAAAGAAATGGAAGAACAAGGCATGGCACCGCATCCCGCCATGCAAAAAGCCGCCGACCGCGTTCTTGGCCAGCAAGTGAAAGCCACAGCCATACCAAAACGTTTTTCGATTCCTATGCGTGAAATTTGGGAAATGCAGCTGCGCTTACCGAAAACACGTAGCCGTAGAGTTGCCGAATTAACTCAGCACCCTCGCTTCCGTGCTGCGTATGACTTCTTGCTACTGCGTGATCAGTCAGGAGAAGAAGGCCTGACCGAACTTTGTGATTTTTGGACAAAACTGCAGGAGGAGTATCCCCCTGCCCCGCGTCCACCACGCAATGAATTCAAAAACAATGACGGCGATAAATCAGATGGGGCTCGCCGTCGCCGCCCGCGTCGTCGTCGCAGTTAGTTCCCAATGACGACGGCATACATAGGGCTTGGGGCCAATATTGATGGCCCCAGCGAGCAAATTGAGAGTGCGATCAAAGCGCTTAATGCACTTGAATCGACATCAGTCACTCAGTGGTCCTGCCTATACCAAAGCAAACCTCTTGGCCCTGATGACCAGCCTGATTACACCAATGCTGTGGCGACCATCGAGACTCAATTATCGCCCTTGGCTTTGTTAGATGCCCTGCAAAATATTGAGCAAGAGCAAGGTCGCGTCAAGCACCGCCATTGGGGCGAACGCTGCATTGATCTCGATATATTACTATTCGGAGCAGAAACACTGCGTTCCGAACGGTTAAATATTCCTCACCATGAAATGAAAAACCGCAGCTTTGTGATCGAGCCACTGCTAGAGATAGCGCCGGACTTGGTACTGCCCGATGGTACCAATTTGTCGGAGGTGACCCCAACGTTTGGGGGAAATCTCACCCGCCAGCAACGTCCCGTTATTGACTTATAAGCCACAATCCGCAACATACGCGCACTATAAGCACCTTACGCATTACCCAGTTCCCGCCAATATAGCCGGGAGTGTTTTCGGAGAGAGAGAATGAACCCGATCAGTATCCGCACACTGCAATCCCTAAAAGATAAGCAGCAACGATTTTCTGTACTGACCGCTTACGACGCAACGTTCGCGCAATTGGCCGCCGATGCGGGCATCGAGACCTTATTGGTGGGAGATTCGCTAGGTATGGTACTGCAAGGTCGTGACTCGACCCTGCCTGTGACTCTGGAAGACATGGTGTATCACACCGCGGCGGTGGCTCGCGGTAATGCCAAAGCGAAGCGCCCGGCACTGATCATGACCGACCTGCCATTTATGACTTATGGTGATATTGAGACAGGTATCACCAGCGCCCGTGCTGTTATGCAAGCGGGGGCTCATATGGTGAAGGTCGAAGGTGACGACTGGCTCGTTCCCTTAGTCGAAAACCTCTCACGCCAAGGCGTCCCTGTATGTGCGCATTTAGGCTTAACACCACAATCGGTGAATAAATTTGGCGGTTATCGCGTCCAAGGCCGCGATGACGACAAAGCCGATGCTATGGTGAATCACGCTAAAGCCTTAGTCGATGCAGGTGCCGATATGATCCTTCTTGAGTGTGTGCCTAGCCCTCTAGCAAAACGTATCACCGACGCCGTATCAGTACCGGTGATTGGCATAGGTGCTGGCTCAGATACCGACGCACAAGTACTCGTCTGCTATGACATGCTTGGCCTAAACACCGGCCATACGCCTAAATTTGTAAAAAATTACATGACCGATGGCCGCACCGTTCCAGACGCGCTAAAAGCCTACGGTGATGAAGTTCGCTCAGGGGCGTTTCCCGCTGCTGAACACGGGTTTGATGCATGATTACCATTCATACCATCAAAGAGTTACGTGAACACGTAAGTGACGCCCGTCAGGCTGGCAAAGTCATTGGCTTTGTTCCGACGATGGGTAATTTACACGCGGGTCACATCAGCTTGGTCGAACGAGCAAAAAAAGAGTGTGACTTCATTGTCAGCAGTATCTTCGTCAACCCACTGCAGTTTAACGACAAGAGTGATTTGCAACGTTACCCTAGAACCTTGCCTAATGATCAGGAACAACTAACAGCCGCTCACTGTGATCTGCTGTTTGCCCCAGACGTTGATGAAATGTACCCGCATGGCCAGGACGAACAATCCATTGTTCATGTGCCTGTGGTCTCTGCGGGTTTATGTGGTGGCAGCCGCCCCGGACATTTCGACGGTGTATCCACCGTGGTCACCAAATTGTTCAATCAGGTGTTACCCGACAACGCGTATTTTGGCGAAAAAGATTTTCAACAGGTCGCCGTGATTCGCAAGATGGTTAGCGACCTATGTATGCCAGTGAATGTCGTCACCGTGCCAACCGCCCGTGCCGATGATGGCTTAGCGTTGAGTTCACGCAATGGCTACTTGTCCACGGATGAAAGGGAGTTAGCAGTTGGGCTTTATAAGACGCTCAACGAGATTGCCGCTGAATTGCACCAAGGCTTAGCATTAGAGTCCGTCATTGAGGGCGCAATTCGTCGTCTGAATAGCCGAGGCTTCAAAACGGACTATATTGAAGTTCGTGACGCCAGTGACCTAAGCACAGTGACTTCAATATCAACAGGCACACAAGAGATTGTCATTTTGGCCGCCGCCTTTTTAGGCAATGCACGCCTTATTGATAATATGGTCGTAACATTGAATCGTGGGATTGTTTAGGGCATACTTGCGCGCCTTGTGCCTAGCGGCCAAGATTTGAACAACTCAGGCGTCTGTGGATCAGGTCCCGGCCAGTATCATCTGAACAGAGAAAGAAAGGGTTTACCATGCAAACCATCATGCTGAAAGCCAAGCTGCATCAGGCACGTGTGACTCACTCTGTGCTGAACTATGAAGGCTCTTGCGCCATTGACGGCAAGCTACTGGATCTCGCGGGTATGCGTGAGTTTGAACAAATCCAGATTTATAACATTGATAACGGTCAACGTTTCACCACGTACATTATTCGTGGCGAAGACGATTCAGGCATCATCTCTGTTAACGGCGCCGCAGCACACCACGCTAGCGTGGGAGATCGCATTATTATTTGTGCTTATGCTAACTACGACGAGCAAGAGCTCGCGACGTTCAAACCTAAAATGGTTTACATGAACGAAGACAACACGGTCAGTCACACCAGCTTTGATATTCCTGTTCAAGTTGCCTAATTAAGGTAGCTGAGCACACGGATAACGAACTAACTGACCAGAAAGGCCGCCCTAGAGGCGGCCTTTTTTTGCCCCGCCGCCACCGAATCTCTATACTCAAGCCATGACGTTTCACAAGCTCCACTAAGGAAAATCAATGGCCTACACCGGAAGTCTGACCCAATCAGATGCTTGGAAGGATCTCGCTGAACATCACGAGAAAATCCGTAACATCCACATGCGTGATTGGTTCGCGGAAGACCCTAACCGTTTTCACAACTTTCATCTCGAAGCCGCTGGCCTGAGTCTGGATTACTCAAAAAACCGCGTCACCAAAGACACAATGTCAATGCTGCTACGCCTTGCTCAAGAGCAAGATCTATCCACAAAAATTCAGGCGATGTTCGATGGTGAAGCCATCAATCGCAGCGAAAACCGCCCGGCATTGCACACCGCCCTCAGAAACTTCAGTGACCGTGACATCTTTGTCGATGGCGAAAACATCATGCCCGAAGTGCGTGAAACCGTGCATCGCATGGAAGAGTTCTGCTGGAAAATTCGCCGTAACCAATGGCGCGGCTACACCAATCGCCCGTTCACTGACGTCGTCTCCATTGGTATCGGTGGTTCTTTCCTCGGGCCTAAATTAGCCTCTAGTGCGCTCAAGCCATACTGGGATAGCCGTTTAAGCATTCACTACCTGGCCAACATTGATGGCTCGCACATTACCGAAATTCTCAAGCGTCTAGATCCCGCGACCACCCTTTTCATTATTCAATCAAAGTCATTTGGCACTCAGGAAACCTTGAAGAATGCCAATGCCTGCCGACAATGGTTTTTAGACAACGGTGGCACTGAAGATGACCTAAGTAAGCACTTCACTGCCGTATCGTCGAACATCGAAAAAGCCACAGCCTTTGGTATCGACGAAGAAAACATCTTCCCTATGTGGGATTGGGTCGGCGGACGTTACTCGCTATGGTCGGCCATTGGCTTACCTTTAGCACTGGCGATTGGTATTGATAACTTCCGTGAGTTGCTTCGTGGGGCGCACGACATGGACGAACATTTCCGCACCGCGCCACTGGATCAAAACATGCCCGTCATCATGGCCTTGCTCGGCGCATGGTATGTGAACTTTTTCGGTGTGAACTCTCACGCCATTTTGCCTTACGACCACTATTTACGATCTCTGCCCGCTTACTTGCAGCAGCTTGATATGGAAAGTAACGGCAAGCGCGTCAGCATTGATGGCAATGTGTTGGATTACGACACAGGCCCGATCATTTGGGGCGGCGTGGGCACCAACGGCCAACACGCCTTCCACCAGCTGCTGCACCAAGGCACACACTTCTCTCCGTGTGATTTCATCATGCCGATGACCAGCCACAACCCGATTGATAACTTCCATGCCATGCTGGTATCGAATTGCCTATCGCAAAGCCAAGCTTTGCTTCAGGGTAAGAGCGAAGAACAAGCCATCAACGAAATTTTAGCGACTGGCAAAAGCAAAGCGGAAGCCATTGTATTGGCACCGCAGAAAATTATTCCGGGGAATCGTCCTTCCAACACTCTGTACTTCCAAAAATCCACACCTCGCTCGATTGGTGCCTTAATCGCACTGTATGAGCATAAGGTTGCCGCCCAAGGCATGATCTGGGGGGTTAACTCATTTGACCAGTGGGGTGTTGAGCTAGGCAAACAACTGGGTGATAAAGTGCTTGGAGCACTGGAGAGCACAGACAAAGGAAATGATTTCGACGGCTCAACCAATGGATTGATTCAGGCATTTCACCAAATGCAGGGCCTACTGTAATTCGCAAAGCAAGTGATCACACATTTCTTGATCACAAAACTCAACGACCTACAAAGTTTGTAGGTCGTTTCCTGCTATATCATCTCCCAACCCCGGCTTGGATTCCCTTCTGCACTGAATGCACTTCGGTGATAAAATACCGGCCTTTTAGAGTCTCCTAATAGCCTCGTGCCGGATTTACACTTATGACAGCGCATTCTTCATCGTTTCACGCCATTGCTTGGCACGAACAATCTCTGCACCTGCTAGATCAGCGCGTGTTACCGCATACTCATCAGATTTTGAAATATCACACCGCCGCCGATGTCGCTGATGCCATACGCGATATGGTAGTACGAGGCGCACCGGCCATTGGTATTACCGCAGCGTATGCTTATGCCTTAGATGCCCTCGCCGGTCGAGATCTTGATCAGGCCTACAAAGTGCTCGCTGAATCCCGTCCGACGGCGGTAAATTTGTTCTGGGCATTGGAACGCATGGCGTCATTAGGAACAGATGACCCACATGCATTGGTTGCCGAAGCCAAAAAAATTCACGACGAAGACATCACCGCGAATTTGGCCATGGGGAAATTCGGCGCATCACTGCTAAACGATCAATGCCGTATATATACCCACTGCAACACCGGTGCGCTCGCCACCGGGGGCCACGGTACCGCATTGGGCATCATTCGTTCAGCCGTTGCTCAAGGTAAGGTGTCGCAAGTTTACGCGGGCGAAACCCGCCCCTGGTTGCAAGGGGCACGTTTAACCGCATGGGAGCTCATGCAAGACAATATCCCGGTGAAGCTCGTCTGTGACGGTGCGGCAGCGCAACTGTTTCGACAAGGTGCCGTCGATTGGGTGATTGTCGGGGCTGATCGCATTACCGCCAACGGCGACGTTGCCAATAAAATTGGTACCTACAGCTTGGCGGTACTAGCCAAGCACCACGGCATGAAAGTGATGGTTGCTGCACCTTCCACCACATTCGACCTTACGCTAGATAACGGCAACGCCATTCCCATTGAACAGCGCCCCATGTCTGAGGTCACATCACTCAACGGCCAGCCTATTGCTCCAGAAGGCTGCGAAGCGATTAATCCATCCTTCGATGTTACCCCTGCCGAACTTATTGACGCCATCGTCACCGAGAAAGGCTATGTACTCAATCCAACCGTGGCCAACATCAGCGCCATGATGGTTGGTAATGGTTAATGCCGGAGGTTCAAATGACCGCACAGTTTGATCAACACGCCTTTGAGCAAGCCGCTGAAGACCTGTGTCGCTATGGCCGTATCTTGTATGGCAACAACTGGTCACCAGCCACCAGCTCGAATTACTCTGTGCGTCTCAGTGCTGACGCTTGCGCCCTCACCAGTTCAGGCAAACACAAAGGCGAACTGACCCCAGCCGATATACTTGCTGTGAACATGCACGGTGAACCACTTACCCAAGGCAAGCCATCGGCGGAAACCTTACTGCATACCCAACTGTACCAGCGCGATGCCCAGATTGGCGCTGTACTGCATACGCATTCGCCAACGGTCGTTTTATTATCCCAAATATGGGCGCAAGATAGCTTAAGCATCACCGGCTGGGAGCTACAAAAAGCCTTCGCAGGCGAAACGACCCATGAAGGCACAGTCACCTTCCCTATTTTTGCCAACGACCAAGACATCGCCCGGTTAGCCAGCGAAGTAGAACAGAGCATGAAAAATAATGGGCAAGGTCACGCCTATCTCATTAGAGGGCATGGCGTGTACACCTGGGGGAAAGACTTAGCGGAATGTTTCCGCCACTTGGAAGCCATAGAGCACCTGTTAGGCTACCAATTAGAACTTCTAAAATTACGTCAATCGTAAAACAACCGAGTTAATGGCCATGAGCGTACTGCGCATCTATACCGACCACGACATCACTAACCTGCTATTTACCACAGACAGTGACGTTAAAATTGCTGCCAAATTGGCAGAAGCTGGCGTTCGCTTTGAGCAATGGAAAACCAATGCGGATATTGAACCGGGCGCACCAGCAGAAGACGTAATTGCGGCATACCAAACAGACATTGATCGTCTAATAAAAGAAGACGGCTACCAAACCGTGGATGTCGTTAGCCTGAATTCCGACCACCCACAAAAAGCCGAGTTTCGCCAAAAATTTCTAAGTGAGCACACCCACAGCGAAGACGAAGTTCGATTCTTTGTGGCTGGTGAAGGCTTATTTACTCTGCACATTGGTGAAAAAGTCTACGAAGTACATTGCACACAAGGTGATTTGATCAGCGTACCGGCCAACACCACCCATTGGTTTGATATGGGGCCGAATCCCGGCTTTGTCGCCATCCGTTTATTTAATAACCCCGATGGCTGGGTTGCGAATTTCACCGGCAGCGATATTTCTGACCGCTTTAATCGCCTAGAGAACTAAGCCTACACCATGCAAAATATCAAACTTATATTGACCGACATCGAAGGCACCACCTCCTCCATCAGCTTCGTTAAAGACGTGTTATTTCCATACGCAGCCAAGCACCTGCCAGCGTATGTAAAACAGCATATTGACGATGACGTGGTGAAAACCGCCCTACAACAAACCGCAGAGCTTGCTGGTACTGACGGCATAGAGATTGATGTAAAAAATACCGACCAATTAATAAAACAGCTACTCGCTTGGATAACCGAAGACCGCAAAGCTACCCCCTTAAAAACCCTACAAGGCCTGATCTGGAAAACCGGTTACGAGAATGGCGACTACAAAGCGCACATGTACCCAGACGCAACCGAGTACCTGAAAAAGTGGCACCGCGATGGCATGCCTCTTTACGTCTACTCATCTGGTTCAGTGAAGGCGCAAAAATTATTTTTTGGATACTCGCAAGATGGCGATTTATTGCCACTATTTAGCGGCCATTTTGATACGCAAATGGGCGGCAAGCGCGACGCGCAATCGTATGTGAATATTTTGGCGGAACTGCAAAAGCAGCACACTGAATTAACCGCTGAAGGTGTTTTGTTTTTGTCGGACATTAAAGAAGAACTTGATGCCGCGCGTGAGGCTAGAATGCAGACGGTTTGGCTGATTAGAGAAGATGAAATTCCGGCAGAGCCAGAGCATAAAGCCGTGAAGAGTTTTGCGGAAATCTAATTTTATTAATCACAGGTTAACTCATAATGTAACCCGCACGCTTACAGCCTTCACGAGTAAACTCTACCATCTCCCAGAATGGCTCCAAAGGGTATTTTCTTACACTTCAACATTCCGGTGTCAACCGGCTGAGCATTTATGTTAACGCGAACAGAAAACTCGGAGAAGCTTCTGGATCATAAACATCCAAAAAATAACACTAATAGAGCGAAGCTCGCCCAAATCAGTGGGTCTTCGTGCACCATTTTTATAAACAGCAGCACCAGCTCGGTGTCATTTTACGTGTGGCGCTTCAGTCAGAAGGGCGACTAGCGGTTGATTGATGTAGTAATTATTGCGTCCAATTTTTTCTTTAACTAAAAAACCGTGCGCAACCAGCTGATCAAGATAACGAGCTGCGGTGATTCGTGATACCTGAAGATCTTCGATCACAAATTCGATCTTTGTGTAGGGGTGGTTAAACAGGTTGTTCAGAAGCTCTTGTCGATAGAGTTTTGGCAGTTCTGAACGCATCCGATGTTTGTAATCACGCATGATTAATTTTATGGCTGTGATTAGCTGAATCGTGTGCTGAGAGGTGGTTACCAGAGCCTCCAAGATATACAGGAGCCACGGCTCCCACTCTCCAGTGTCTCTTACGCTCTGCAACTGAGCGTAGTATTCGCCTTTATCACGTATAAAGTGGCGGCTGAGATACAAGACTGGCAGGTTGAGCAAGTCTTTAGCGACTAAATAAAGGAGGTTCAGTATCCGACCAGTACGACCATTACCGTCGTAAAACGGATGAATACTCTCAAATTGGTGATGAATGATTGCCATTTTAACTAGCGGGTCAGCATCACATAGGCTGTCGTCGTTGATATACACCACCAGGTTCGCCATCAGTCGCTCAACGTCGTCGAACATCTGTGGCGGTGTGTAGATAATTTCGCCGGTATTAAGGTTTTTCAGATCTGTCCCCGGCAATCGGCGCAAGCCCGCTTTATTGCGCTCCAACTCTTGCTGCACATCAAGTACATCATTCAATCGAATGAGCTTTGTCTCACGTACTGCCATAAAGCCTTTACGAAGAGCGTATGCATAGTCTTGTACTTCTTTCGCCGAGACAGTAAGCGTGGCCTCGACATTCAGATTCGCTTTATAGAGTTCATCGTGAGTGGTTACGATATTCTCGATCTCGGAGCTGTCCTTTGCTTCCTGTAAGCCGAGAGTATTGATAAGGATGGCCTCATTAGGAATGCTGGCTGCAACCCCTTTGAGCTCCGCCAGATACCGGTGTGCCTCGGCAGTTTTCTTTAGCACTGCTCGAGTTTCGAGAGTATTGAGGTTAGGTAAGGGAAGTTCGGTGACTGGGTATCCACTCATTTATATAGTCCTTGATGCATTTCATCCGTGATACTGCATGTATAGATTTCTCTAAATTTTATACATGTTGCCCACAACATGTATAGAAAACTTGATTTTCTATACATGTTGGAGCACAGACTATTAAACTCTCGCGGAGGCATTAGCAACCCAAATCGCCTTCGTCAGTTCATCCATCACACTAGCAAGTTGACCATTCAGCGCATTATTAAATTGCTTAGCCCCGTCCTATTCGCTAAAACGGTTGTTGACGAACTCATGCTCAATGATCATTTCATGTACCAATGGTTTGATTAAACGCTCAAGCCACTTACGTTGTTCAAGCATCCAATTATGACTTTGGTCTATGCGCTGCATGGTCTACGCGACACGTTGCGCAAACGGAATCAGAGCTTCACCTAAGGCAGCACGGCGATGGTGCTGACGGCGATATCCTGATTGGTCGGAGAATTAAATCCGGCGGCTCGCCTCAACAACTTGTAAGTAGTAGTTTTTAAAGTGCGCATTGCGCACCTTATTTATTTAAGCTTTGCTCATGAAACTTGTGTTCGTAATTAGTTACGTGCAAAATACCACTCCGTTCGAAATTAACAACAAACAAATACGTAAATATGGCATCGTCACTTCATACTGAATACACACACAAGTTCCCGGCAGTACGGGGAATGCAAGCTGGTCGCCCTTGCTATGTAGCCATGTGCCCAATGAGGCTCATACCCAAACTATTCGTATTTGATGAAGAAGTCGTACCAGCTGAGCTTCGTGCTCAGCGTCGATTGAATGAAAGCCGAGTGCCAGACATCACCCAATATCTCGTAGAAAACCCCGACTCATATACCCTTTCTGCGATCACCGCATCTATAGATGGTCACGTGATGTTTGATCCTGTTGCCGATACAGGACCCGCCATCAACCTTGGAATGCTCTCAATTGGAATGGATACGCAAATTCTCGTGAACGATGGTCAGCACCGTCGCAAAGCCATTGAGAATGCAGTAAAAGAAGCTCATGAATTAGGGCATGACAATATCCCGGTTTTATTCTTTGTTGACGACGGACTAACGCGCAGCCAACAGATGTTTGCCGACCTGAATAAACATGCTGTAAGGCCCTCTGATTCTTTGAGTACGCTGTATGACCATAGAGATGGTGGCTCAGCGCTGGCGAGGTACGTATTCGAAAACGTCCCTTACTTTAAAGTTATGACGGATCTCGAAAAAAGTAGTTTATCGAAACGCAGCAGCAAGTTGTTCACACTCAGCGGTATTAAGCAGGCATCTAGAGCCTTACTAGGCAAAGGTTTAAAAGATCTAATCAGTGAGGCAGAAATGGAGCTTGCAGCCGAGTACTGGAATGCACTTTGTAGTAACATGCCCGACTGGCAAGACGCCCTAGAACGGAAGATATCCACAGCAGATTTGCGTGAACAATTTATCCATGCTCATGGCATCGGTATTGGAGCTTTGGGGGCCGCTGGATCAGATTTGATTCGGCAGTTTCCGAACGACTGGAAACAAAGACTTGCAAAACTATCCGACATTGACTGGAGCCGCTCCAATATTAAACAGTGGCGTGGTCGAGCAATGGATAATCATGGAAGACTCAGCAAATCCCGCAGCAACACAGTGCTGACGGCTAATGTAATACGTCGCGCGCTTGGGGTTGCACTCAGCGCCGAAGACCAACAAATCGAAGATCAGTTGAACTCATGAGCCAGCAAACACCTCTTTATCCCAGCATGGATGACATGCTGCAAGCCTCCGAATTTGCAGGCAGGCCCGCACTCGATCTAATACAAGAAATTCAAGGCTTGTATCTCGAAAACGACAAGCCATGGGTTATTGGCTACAGCGGAGGCAAAGACAGCACTACGATTCTATCTTTGATATACGTTGCCCTCACTCGTTTACAAAAAAAGCAGCGCCATAAACATATCTATGTCATCTCCTCGGATACATTGGTCGAAACTCCAATGGTTGTCGATATGGTGAACAGCTCTATTGAAGCCATTAATAAAAATGCGCAGAAATTGGGATTACCGATGTCCGCGCACGTTGTGTATCCAGCATGGAACGAAACATTTTGGGCAAATCTTCTAGGTAAAGGCTATCCCGCACCCACTCAGAGTTTTCGTTGGTGTACTGAGCGGATGAAGATTGACCCCGTCAGTGAATTCATCAAAGACAAAGTTGCACGCTATGGCGAAGTAATCGTTGTGCTGGGGGCTAGAAGTCAAGAAAGTGCATCCCGTGCTCAGGTAATAGCCAAACACAAAATTGAAGGTTCTTCGCTATCGCGCCATTCCTCTTTACCCGGTGCATTTACTTATATGCCGATCGAAGATTGGACATTTGACGAAGTATGGATGTATTTACTCGGCGCTCCAGCTCCATGGGGCGGCGATCATTTTGAGTTATTTTCACTGTACAAGGACTCCAGCGCAGGTGAGTGCCCACTGGTGATCGACACCAATACACCGTCCTGTGGTAACTCTCGCTTCGGCTGTTGGACATGTACCGTCGTTACTAAAGATAGAGCCATTGAAGGCTTAATCGATTCGGGTGAAACGTGGCTCCAGCGCTTAAAAGATTTTCGTAACACCCTGTATGAAACAACTCTACCCGAAAACAAAAGCGCAGTTCGTAACTTCAAGCGACGAACTGGGCGAGTATCTTACGCCCGTGGAGCCGTGGATAACGACAACGTTACTGAAATTAAGACCATTCCTGGCCCATACCTCCTGAAATATAGAAAAGAGTGGTTAAAAGAACTTCTCACTATAGAGAAAAACCTGATTGAAGATGGCCGCAACATTCAGCTGATCCACCCAGAAGAACTTCACGCTATTCGTAAAGAATGGATGTTTGACCCCAATGAACCTGATTGGTCAGATGAATTACCCAAAATTTATCGCGAAGTATATGGCGAAGATCTGGATTGGGTCGAACACGATGCCGGCGCATTTTCTCAAAAAGATGCTGAACTTATTGCAGAGCTTTCCGCAGAAAACGGTGTGCCTGCTGAACTGGTCATGAAGCTGCTTGAGTTGGAATTATCAATGGATGGCCTTAGTCGCCGACAAGGGCTTTTTAACAAAATAGAAAGCTTGCTTAAAAACGACTGGGGAACACTAGAAGACATTAAAGCAGCTAAAGCTGAAGCCGTTCATTCCTCTAGCTTTAAAGACAAGCTTAAAAACGAACTAAAAGCCGACAGCACCGACCTCCATCTAAAATCTATTTACGACGAACAACTAAGAGCCCTGACCAAAGAATATGAGGCGTTGAAGTAATGATTATTAAAAGCCTCTACCTGCAAGACTTTGGCGTATTCCAAGGGAGCTTTGAAGACAATCACGTCGACCTTGAACCTCGTGTTAAATATAACCGTAAACGACCGATCATTTTGTTTGGTGGGCTTAATGGTGCAGGAAAAACAACCACGCTTACGGCAGTTCGTTTAGCCTTATACGGCAAACAAAGCTTAGGCCGTGCAGTATCTGTGCAAGCCTATCATGAGTTTCTAACCGACTCTATTCACAAGCCCAAAGGCAATGTACTAGCGCCGAATACAGCCGGTGTAAAACTCGACTTTAACTTTGGCCGCCAAGGTGAAGTTATTGACTACACGGTTAAAAGAATTTGGACTGTAAAAGGGCAAAGCGTTTCGGAAAGAGTGGAGATTTACCAGAATGGCGAATATCTACAAAACCTGACAGACCAACAGCAACAAGCGTTTCTGAACGAACTCATTCCTATTGGTGTGGCAGACCTATTCTTCTTCGATGGCGAGAAAATTGCGGAACTTGCCGAAGACGACAACAACACTTCTTTAGCCGACGCGATAAACCGCCTACTTGGCCTAGATATTATTGATCGCTTAAAAGCCGACCTTGGTGTTTATTTACGTGACCAAAAAAGAGACAAGCTGCCTTCTGATATTCGTAAAGAGATGGAAGTTCTAGAGAGTAATTACCAGTCCCTTTATGGCCAATATCAGACGCAAATGTCGAATATTGAAGCGTTACGTATAGAGTCACTAGAACTCGAAGCCACGAAAGAGCGACTCACTCAAAACGTCAATGAGCTAGGTGGCGCTTGGGCAAGCAATAAACAAGACGCCGAAATAAAAGAACAAAACCTGCGTGCTAAACGCGGAGAATTACAAACACAGATCCGTAGCCTGATTGCTGACGCTGCACCACTCGCGTTAGCCAAATCTCAAATTGCGACGCTACTGAAGCAGCTGAGCAACGAACAGCAAGCAAAGCGTGACCTAGTAATTCACGTAGAGCTGAAAAAGCATCTAAGTAAAGTTCAACAGGTATTGCTCAAAACTCTGGGGAAGAATCACAAACAAGCAATTGAGACCTCTATAAGAGAAAGCCTACCAACGACGAGTAATGCTAACGATATAGAGATCGTTCATGATATATCCGACACTGACTTTAATCGCTTAAGCCACCTATTCACCACCGTTGTTCCCGCTCAGCAGGCCAAAGTTAAAGAGCTATCGATAGAGCTAGAAAATGTTGAAGAAGAGTTGGCCAGCGTAGGTCTGAATATCTCGCGAGCACCCGATCAACGCCGCATCGTCAACTTTGTATCGGACCTAGGTAAGATTGAAAATACCTTAGGGCAACGCCAAGTCGAGATTAAACAAAAAACAGAAGAAGCCCGCACGACACTTCGTGGGGCTATGGATAGTTTACGTAAGCTAAGAGACCAAGAAAAAGAATTCAGCAGTGTCAGCAACCTGAATCAAGCGGTGACTCTCGCCGACCGAACCCGTGCCATGCTGGAAGGCTTTGTTGCCAAAACGCGTGAACACAGAGTTAAGACACTTGAGCAGGAATTTATTAAATCTTTCGCCAAACTCGCACGCAAAGACGACTTAATGATTACCGCCAAGATTGATCCCGAAACGTTCAATGTTTGTTTGGTTGATGGCGTAGGTAATACAATTGATAAAAAGAAACTGTCTGCAGGCGAAAAACAGATTTACGCCATTGCCATGCTGGAAGCCTTGGGCCGCACTTCGGGACGTAACCTACCGATTATTATTGATACGCCATTGGGCCGCCTAGACTCGCACCACCGTGAGAATCTAGTGAAGAACTACTTCCCAACCGCGAGTCATCAGGTACTGATTTTATCGACGGATACCGAAGTAGATGAAGACTTCTATAAAGAGCTATCTCCCGAGATTTCCCATGCCTTCGAAGTCGCCTACGACCCAGAAGTAGGAAACTCTGCATATTATGAAGGCTACTTTTGGCGTCACTGAGCCAGAGCCAACAACTAATAAGATTGGAAATTAAAAAATGCTTCCACAAAAAATGAAAATATCAGAGAGAGCCTTTACCTCACTCAGACGCTTACAGAGCAACACGGGCCTGACAGTTAACGTAGGCGCAAGGTTAGCCTTTTTTGCTTCTATGGAGCGTGGATTCACTTGGGAAGGTGAAGATGTTCAGCCTACTCAACGTGAACTCGATAAGTACACTTGGTTAGGTGACTACGTTGACGTCGTAGAGATGCTACTTAAGCAGAAATACCCAAAACTTGAAGCAAGAGATTACTACAAAGCTTGGGGGAGTCATGTGGATGATGGATCAATAGAGCTGGGTGCAAAGCACTCGATTATAGCGCTGGCAAAGGAATACATACATGACAGATAAAATTAGTTACAGTGGTGATATTCAGGAACTAATCAATACCATTACTCCGCTCTTTGAAAGAACATGGATTGATTATGCGATACAAATATTACCATCAGTCACAACAATAATTATTATCGTAGTCACTTACCAGTCGATTGCGCGAAGAATCCGAAATCTAAAAAATGAAAAGGTTGTAGAAAAAGACATAGAAAAATTATACGAGGCTTCACATTATCTATATGAATATCTTGATATGACAGGCCTATTTTTTTCAATGCTAAACAAACAAGCAATCAGAGTCAGAGAGAATCGAGACATAGAAGGTGAACACTTTAAAGGCAAAGTACAATTTGGTTCAGATGGCCTATTTGAAGCATTCTCAAAACTTAAGAAATCAATATTAATATTCAAGACTCTAGAAGCAGACAGACTTGTTGAACATATTGAAAAAATACATAGATTTGTATTAAAAAATAGAAAAGAGCAATTATTATTAATAGAAGACTATAATAAAAATAACGATTTCGATACTATTTCCAAAATTGTCAACAACTACAATCAACTCAAATTAACGATTGAAATAATGAGTCAAAACTGCATTAGAGAAATCATCAGTGTAAAAAAAGAACTACTAAACGATTAACATTAAATCAATGGGAGCTCTAAATTACGAGCACTATCTTTTATCTAAAATCGATTTTCCATAGTTCGATTGCATCCTTTGCGAGATCCTCTTGCCTTTTCGATATCTCATTTTTACCCCAATTTTTACAATTCACAACAAAACGATTTGTAAAAAATAGCTCATTTTCCTCACTCATTTTCTCTTTCTTCATTTCAAAAGCACTAGATTTTAGGTTCTTATTAAGGGCTTTCGATAACAGAAACATATTCCCAAGCCTATTAGCCCAAGTACCATACTCTTGACTTTCAATCCCTGTTATTTCTTCGTTCCAAAACTGGGACTGTGTTTGCGGCACAAGATGTTCGATATTGACTATTGATGCATTAGGATTGGTAATCTTTAGACCTCCTCCCTTAAATTCTTCTATAGCCGACAAAATAAGTTTGGCTTTCTTTGTAGTACAGGAGTAGGTCAGGAATGCATCTAACAACTCTTGATCGTTAACATAGACACCTCGTTCTTTCAATGCGCGCGCAACTTTCATTGCTTTATTGTGAGCACCTGAATTTATAAGTTCAGGAATTTCCGATATTGCACTTGAATACTTCCCGGTATGATATTCACAAATCAAGACATATCGAACTTGAAAAACAACCAAATATTTGAGCAACTTTTCAAATTCAATTTTCTCTAGCTTAGTTATAGATGCCATAATCAAAGGTGCTACTGCTCTTGCAGATAAATCCTTCAAAGATCTTAAACTACCTCTTGTTTCTTCGTTAAAATTATCCCAATATGAATCTGTTGGATTATGAATTGCAGCATAAACCCTCGATGCTTCAGCTAAATTTCGAGATAAACTATATGAGTTATTCGCACTATTATTTATATATTTTTTAATGTTTTTAAATAAGTTTTGTTTCGAAGACTTCCCTTTAAAAGATACCCAAAAGCTATATAAAAAATCACTAGAACTAGAAAGAGAGCATAAGTTTTCTGTCATTCGTATCCAGTTATTCTTAACTTGAGAGAACTTATCAGCTCCCGCTTTCGAAAAAAGAAGATTCTTGACAAGATCCATTGTATCAAGTTCGCGCCCCCTGTCATTGATGGTTTCGAATATCAAATAAGCATCAGACTCATCTGCAACACTCATATTTAATACTTGCAGATTTTCTAGGACAAAGATGGCTACATTTTTCAATTGCTCTATATCATTACCAGTGTAATCACAGATAAAATCCCAAAGACTCGAAATACAATCTAAAAGCTTATAATTAGAATCGGTTTTTTTATATTTCTTCATTTCTAAACGAACTATATCGATAGGAACATCAGCAACAACAAAATTCTCATATATATAGTGATTTTCCTCATTCATATTATATCGAGATTCACCATTCGGAGTTCGAAGGCTTCTGGTAACCAAGAAACGATCATTCAATGTTTTATGAAAATCGTAAAAATCACTTCCACTATCTTTGCTATTATTGTATTCAAAAAGGCAAATTCTTTTAATTATCCCTATCAAAGCTAGCGAAGTAGTAATTCTCTGTTGTCCATCGATTATTTCTATAGATTTTTCACTAATAGATTTAGAAACAATAGGTCCAATAAAATAGCTTTCTCTATTTTCATCAATAGAATCTTTTATATCCTGCCAATAAGTTTGTACATCATCACCATCCCAAGCATAACTTCTCTGGTACTGAGGGATTGAGATTTTATCGTATTTCGTAAACTGCGTATCTAATGACTCTAATTCAGTGACAATGTTTGACAAAATAAATTCCTATTATTTTAATTCCCAAAATGCCAAATCTTTGATCTTGGCAACTTTCTTTTTACCGTCCACACACAGGCTATGATGCTTCTCTAGCTTACGAATTTGGCTCATAAAATACTCTTCATCCTGCTTAGTTTGAGTATTGAAGATCGCTTTAATCTCTTGTGACTTAATATTCGCCACCTGATGAATCACCCATGACAGTATCAATGTCGAATAATCATTGTCACCGGTTTTAAAGTGGGTTAACTCTTGTGTAGATAAAATAGTACCCACACCAAACTCCCGACCTTCTTTCAGAATTTTCTTAAGGCTTTCAAAATCTTGTGACATAAAGTTATCGGCTTCATCCACAAGAATCATCTTTGAAATCTGACGGAAGTTACCTTCTAGCTGCGAACTACCCTGTTGGTGCATCTGGGTATAAAACAAGTCGAGGGTCAGGGCGACAATCAAATTCTGAATGCTTGGATCATAACCCGAGAGATTAATAACGGTAACGCCATTCACTAAATCATAGAGCGATTGTGTTTTACTGCTGTCTGGCTCGAATATTTCAAAACTGATCAGGTCATCAAGTGCAGCATATAGAGAATCTTGATCTACCTTATCCTGCGCTTGAAACTCTGCCCAGACATCCGCAAGAGTCGGCGGCAATCTTTTCCATGTACTCTTATCATGTGTACTAATGCCAGCTGCTTGATAAGCATCCATAACCAATGTGCGCACCTTATTTTGTTGTTTCGGGCCTAAGCCAAACGCCTTGGCAATAGTCGTTTTAAACAAGTTCGCGGAATGCATCGGCTGCATCGGCCTGTCACCGAAAATGGCTAGCGGATTGAATGGGAGGTGGAATAGATCAAATACTTTTGCACCTGTAGCTTCGACAAAATCGTCTTTCACATAATCGGCTTTGTAATCAAAAATCAGAACACCAATCGGTTTACCGCCGACATTCTTATGTTGATCTCGCATCAGCTGAGTAATTATTGACTTAGTGAACTGGGTTTTACCGGTTCCCATCGTACCTATAATACCGGTGTTAGTGTTAAACAACTTCTCGGTATTTGTTGGTTCCCAAAGCACTGGTTGGTTTGTAGCAACGTCAGTCCCAAACTTTAAAATAAGTGGCTCAGCAGATTTATTTACAACTGGTAATACTGGCTGTTCGGCAACGTTCGGGTAGTCAATCTCTACTTCAGGATAGGGCTGTGACATATCATTCGCAGCAGACTCAATTGCGACATCGATAACACTCTCTGTTTCAGTGCTGTCGCGAAGTATGTACTCATCAGGCACCACCAGATGACTGCGGTTGTGAATTTCTTCATTTAGTACTTTGTATGGCTGATGAACAAGATTGTGGAGTTTAAGCATAGGGATTTCTATCTCAAGTATCCCGTCAATCTCTTCGTAACGCTCTGCAAAGCATGAGTCAGAATTCAGATGTGCAACGACGATGCCACTTGGGTAGTTTGCCAAGTTGGCAATTTGATATGTACCTTCAAGCCAATACTCACGTTTATTCAACAATTCTGCAAAATGCTCTGTTTCAAATACTTTGTACAATTGGTATTTTTCTATTTGCAGCAATACCTGACGAACGAATAAGCCTCTGTACAGCTTGCCAGCAAGATTATTCTGCCCTAACAAGCCTTCCATATAGCTTTTGAGTTCACGTGCCTGTTCACGCGCTTTGCTGAAGTTTGGCCGGCTTCCTGCTTTTGCCTCTACGGGTAATAGGTATAACTTCCCATCTTTAAAACCGGCAAAAAGAATATCGTCTGAAATAGCGCCTTGTTTTATATTCAGATTGTGGCGTGAAAAATCAGAATCAGACATCGCCAAACCAATGTTCCCTGCCACTCGGATCATTTCTGCAACCGAGAGCGGTACCCAGCTAATATCAGATTGAGACAACATAGCGGAGACCACTTTGTAAGAGGCTATGACCCCCTTTTTACCTAGTTTCTCTTTGTCGTTGTCGTTAACCATCTGCAACAGCCACTCGCCATTGAAAGCATTAAACTCTCGAATCAGGCTCTCGCCCTCTGCGCCAAGCACACTTCGATAAAGCTGTGATTGTTTAGTTACAGTAATGGCGTCATAACCCGCTGAACTGGTGTACTGATCCGAATAGTGAATAAGAATCACATCGCCTTTTTCACTAAAAAAGTCGAGCGTCACCTTGGGATCAATAATCGTTACCCATACCGAGCTTTCATAAGACTTATCGAGTAACTGTTTTACGGACTGGCTCACAGCAAGACTAATCGCTGAGTGCTCATGATATGAGTCGCTATTCAGCTTGGAGGGGCGCCACATTGCGCCAACTAAACGGGCAATTTTTAAATGTGCTTTGTCTGCGTAATCAACTCCCTTTAAACCAAAAGCGGTGAAGTATGCTTCGTTCTCGCTGCGGGATGATTCGCCATTTAATAAGCCACCACAAGCGACTCCGGAAAAGTGTTCGTCAATATTGTTATCGCGGGCGTCGACTACCTGATTGTTTTTAAAAAATGTCAGGTGAGCGTAGGCTTGTTGTTCGGTCTTGCCATTGAGAAACTTACTAAAAGTAAGGCGGGTACGCAGCACATCGACAATGGTATCCGTATTCTGCTTGGCTCGACCTTTATCGAGGTCGTAGCGTTCTTTGATATCGTCATAGGTAGCCATCTCGGCAAATAGATCAAACTCAGTTTCGATTTCTTCGTCATCATATAAATTTACGTGTATGTAGCGGCCTTCTTCCAAATGCTCCATGTAATATGCGAGCAAGCCACGGAAGAGTTCACGGTTTTCAACGTTATTGACGGAGTTAATGAGTACAGGTGCAGAGGCAACGGTGTCAAAAAGTCTTATGAAGGTATCTGTAAATTCTTCGATTTTATGGCGAACCAGTTTACTTACATAATCAAAGCTACTGTCTTCTCGTGGAACGATTTCAAGCCAAAAGCCATTTGCATCGACGGTTTGGGTGTAACTGTACTTTTGCTCTTCGTCGAATAGGTGCGGTATTAAGCCTCTGGCATTAAGGCGCTTTAGCGTCACCTCTGGCAAAAGACGGAAACTTAAGTCGTCGCCATCTTCCTGAATTTTATCTATTAAATAGAGATAGTAAGACAGTATTAATGGATGAAAAGGCGTCAGGTAGTTTTTAACACGATTTTCTTCTGTATCGCGCACACTTGCTGTACCTAGCTTCATAACAAATTTAGTACAAGGTGTTAAAGTCTTGCCTACTTCGACAGATTCGAGATAGAAAAGATAAGCAGCAACATAGTTTTTAGCCAATTGAACTAGCGATGGCCCCCATCCTTCCAGCGAAGGCAAAGTACGCCTATTGTCACTTTTAAAGAATCGAAGAAATGCTAAGTAATTCTTTTGAAGAGTTAGAAGCTCAGGGTAGGCACCAAGACCTGATGCAGGTAAGCCTTTACCTTTAGTTGCATCCCACGTGACTAATTCAGAGTCGATAAACTCCCACTCAGTATCAAGCAGCTGCTTTCGCAGAAACAACTGCTTAATTTCTTGGTTCTCTACAACAACACTGCCTTTGGATGCCTTATAAACGCCGTAATAATCATCTTTGAACATATGACGAGTACGACTGGTATCCATGAGCAGAGGGAGGGTTAGCGCCTCTTTGGCGGACTCCCCTTCAACCTGTACTGCTAATTCAGTATCACCACTCTTTAGAGTGAAGCGTACCTCATCAGATTCATCATAAATTTGTTGATAATCTAATTTACCCACTTGACTTACGTCGATGACTTCGCCGTTATCTTTCAGTGTGGCAGTGATATCTAACTCTGGATTCGTAACCAGCAATTGTATGTCTGACTGAATAACCAGTGCTTTCTTCGGTCGATTAATTAGAAACTGATTGATTATATCGTCGAAACAGAACTTTCCTTTCGGGAGCACCAAGCAATGGAACTTAAATTGTTCACTGGAAAGTTCTCTCCTAGTAATTACAGAGAAAAACACAGGCTCCTCCGTTACTTCACCGACAATCTCCAGCGTAGTATTGCTACCACGTGGCTTGTGGCTTAACTCAAGTAATTTCGCCGCTTGCCTAGGCTGAATTTCAAATTCACTCTTCTCTGTACGAGCGCCAGTAAATGTCAGCTTCATTTGAAAGGTACTTTCACCAGCCGGTAACTGGACGAGAACGTTCTGATCTCTCTGACCAGCGGCTGTTTCTTTTTTGCTACGGCGCTGAATACTGCCGGTAGCTAAATCTATATCGAGAAATTCCAATGCTTGCTTCTTCTGTTTTTCAATTTCAGAAACAAGCTCATCGAAAGTACGGTTTTTCCAGTCATCGGTTGTTACAAAATTATCTTTTACAAATTTCCCTCCAAACTGACTTAGCCGCTCTTCAAGTTCTGTCGGGTGATGCTCGACTTCAAATTCAATTTCTGTGCGGAGCTTCCGGTTTTCCTCTAGGCGTCGCTCAATTTGCCGCTGATTGGGTTGAGTTGTAGAACCAGACCAAGAGTCGGTCAAGTGTGGGTCGTTGAACAGCCCTAATTCATCAAACCTAAGATCGCCATCGATCATCGATTCGTAAAGACTGCGGTAGCCAAAGATACTGGCACCGTCAGAGGCTACGATTTTACTTTGTAGGTCTAGAAGGCATTTAGACGTAAGACGGTTCGTCATACTCTCGTCGATCAAGCCATCAAGGTGATCCTTAATTTTACCTACTGACCAAATAGCCCCCTGTTGCGCTAGGTCGAACGTACTATTAGTGATCGTATCAAGAGCGCTATTATGAACCATAATCAGCGCTCTTTTGTTATCAACGACACCATCCCTCAACTTCGCAAGATAATTCTCGGTATAGCAACCTTCAACGACTGATTTACCTTCTGCATGACCAGCAATAAGCACCTGGATGCCATTCACATCCAAATAACTAAGAGAAATATCTGCATCAGGAACCATTCCATCGGCAGCTTCATTTAGTGCAGCTAAGAGGCGAACGGTATTATCAGGATCGGTTGAACGAAACTGATAACGGTCACCGGCTTTGATTCGTGAAGCCAGCCAACCCTTTAGGTGATTGACCAGAAAGGCTTCAAATTGTTTTTCGGACATATACCGCATCTCCGCTGTCACTCATTCGCTCGAGATTGCCTACTCGCTCGTAAAATTCGATCAATGCCTGCTGAGATTGTTGGTCAAACCAAACTCCCCGGCGTTTAAATTCTTCTAGCAACTTCTGATATTGAAGTTTCTCTCTGCTGCCGATAGCCAAGTTAGTGAGAAGTAGTAAGTAGTCCTGATTCATAATCAGTACACGTCCACCCCGTTTTCGGTTCTGGATAAAGTGCCGAGCAACTTCACTTTCAAAAGAAGCTATAACTTTTCTATTTACGGTCAACTGGCTAGAGCGTGCTTGGCTAAATATCTCTTTTGCAGTAGCTATGATTGCCTTAAAGGCATCCTCAGGAGTATTCAATATGTCATTCCACCGAGCACGCCCACGTGTACTCCTGTATTTATGGAGGAATGCTATTAGCCCGTTGTTAATTTCCTCTTTCTCATCTGAAGATAGACTTTCCAAATGCTGATAGTGCTTCCATAAAGGATAACGAGTGGCTTCTTTATGGTCAGGCTGATTGAAATACTCCAGCGCAGATAACACAGGAAAGAGATCTTCAACACAATCGATCAGAGAGCTAAGCGCCTCTCGTACAAATGTTCTCTCACTACTCGCTCGCTCTGTATCCATTATAAAAAACAATGGTTTACTGCTAGGTATGGTTCGCCAACTACGTAGATTCATCGCTAACTGGGCGCTATAGAGAAAGTTGTACAAGCCGACAAAGGCTTTGAGGTTCTGCATCATGTAACTCGGATGACAGCACAGTAATGCAAGATCCTCCGAGAATACCTCGCCCATAAAGGGCAGGTAGTCTGCAGCCGCATCTGGGGGCATATAATCGACTACCGACGACTTAAACTCCTCGAGTAACTCAGCTTCTAGGAAGTTCAAATTTCCTGGAGACGTCTTGGGTACGCCTTGACGCGATAGCAGCATGTTTCCGAGTACAGTGCCGACATGCCGCGTATTACCAGAAGATGCAGTCCCCGCTTGGAATAGCAGAAACTCGGGAGATACCTGAAAAAGTCCCTTCGCTTGGTCGTCAAAGTACATTTGCTGTAGTAATTCTTCGAATGGGTTATCGGCAACTTTAGTTGATAGGCGCTGCATGCATGCGGCAGTATATTTTTCGAGGGTTGTACCCTTTTTAAGATTTTTTCGCCAAGCGATCGATAATAGATCCCCAGCGACGGCTATCACGTCAGGATCGCTGATTTTTTCACCGCGTTGTTGACGGAAAGTAAGGAAGTGGTTAACAAAGTTGCGATCTCTTATCTCAACAGTGGCAACGGCCTGAAGGTTAGCTTTTATGCTCATTGGCAAGCCTCCACTACAAATTCATCATCTTCTAACAACAGAGACCACTTTTCGTCGCCGCGCTGAAAACTGAGAGAGCCATTTTTTGATGCGATTCGAGTAACCTCTTCAATAACTTCTTCAAGAATCACTATGGTATTTTTGTCATGTCGATTAGGTCGGTATCCAGACATTATGCGTTCTGCCAACTCAAGAAAAGAAATAGTGACAGGAAAAGCTTTAATGACTTCATCTCCTACTTTAATTGCGGCATTAAAACTATGAATCTGGCTAGCACTTGGGCTAGCAAGTGCTCTTGAGTCCATTGCTACCCGGATCTTTGTAGAAATGGTTACGCCATTTCTTTCCGCTAAATATATCCCATCTCCACTCAGTCCAGACGATAAGCGGTTTGCGAACTTTAAAAGGCTCGCGATCAGAGTCTTCTCATAGAACTCGCGAAGTTGCTTTTTGTCGGTACATGATTGATGCAACTGCCAAACTCGGATGTAGTCTTCAAACAGTTTCCTGTGAAAATCATCGGAAAATTTCTGATGATAATTATTTCCAATATCGACATTTTTCATCAAATAGAAAGCTCGAATCCATGCCCCAGGCTCCAGATCAGCGAAACCATATTTTTGTTTAAACGCCAATATGAATTCTTCAAACTCGCTATCCGATACGCCCAATGACAGCTGAACAACAAACTCATCAATCCGTTTGGACCTAAGCAAGCATGGGTCCAAAGTTAAAAGACTGCTTGCCAACCCATCACTAGGTGCCAAATAGAGATTGTCGAAAATTACGGAATCACCAGCAATCAGGTTATGGATGAAATCTAGCAATGCGCGCGCAGAAAAAAACTGGTCATACTTCAAACGTACATGTAAAAGTGTTTCGACGATCAAGGCCTGAACTTCGGGCTCCTGAAGAACACGATAGTTTTTAAAGGCAAGCTGACTATGGCTGGCTGTATCTTTTATATATGCGCGATAGAGTGGATTCGCCTCAACAGGTGCTGTGACTTTGGCTAAAAGCTGGGATATAAAATCAGAACCCACTGAACCATCGCTCAAACTAAATTTGGGATAATCTTCAAAGCTTAGAAATCTATATTGATCAAATGAGCGCTCACCATTGATAAAGCGGTTTATGGCCTCTTTTATTCCTGTATGCCGATCTGCACCAGTATTCTGAAAATTGAACAACATGCCAATGTTGATGCCAATAATCAGGGGCTTCCCGCTAGATTCGTGGCGATCAAAGAGTTCATTTAATGCTTCAACAGCATTCTGATCAGGCTTAAAGCTATGAGTAGCATCTAGGTGAAAAAAAAACTCATTTTTATAGAAATCATGGTGCCTACGGAGAATTTCAGACTTGCCGTCGCCACTAGATCCACAAAGAAAAATGACATCGCGTGCAGAATTAGTAGTTTTAATTGCTTCGACAAAACAACGTTCGATTTCAGTTTTTACGTAGAGATATGAACGAAGTTCTTCTATTTCATCAGAAGATTTTGAGAGGGTTGATACTGCTTCAGCTGAAGAACGAGCCAGGGTATCAAGTAATGCGTTGAAATCCATATCCAATAAGCCCTTTATACTTCCAGCGACCATCATGATACTGGGGATGAAAATTATTCTATCAAGGATACCTGCGTTCGCCATCACTATCTAGGTAATGCTTGAACTACTAAAAATAACTTATTGTGATATTGAATAACCGTTTTCAAATACTCAAACACGTGTTAATGAAAAAGAGCGCAATGGCATAACCATTACGCTCTTGATATCGCAAAAAATAATGACTTATAACGGCTGGAAAATCTCATCGTCACAATCGTCATCGTTTTGATGATCGTCTTCACAGTCATCGTGTGAATGGTCGTGATGCGAATGATGCCCCTTATGCTTACCGTGTTTTTTGTGCTTCTTTTTACCGTGTTTATGTTTGCTGTCATTGATGAACTTACTTAGCTTGCCAAACCAGCTGTGTCGATCGTGTCCATGATCATCTGACGCTTCACACGTATCGTCGTTATCATCTCCAATAACAACAGGCTCTACGGCATAGCCAATTTCTTGCAGGATAATGTTCGCTGCATTTGCTGAAGTAGCATCCGTTGGGTGTATGCCATCACCTAACTGCTCGTATGTTTCGAAGTAGTTAATAAAAGTGGCTTCTGGAAGTTCAGCACGAAGTGTTCCCATCACGGTTTCATTTAACAGGCTGTAATCGCTTTCTGTGATGGTCCAAGTCAGTAGCGAGCTCTGACGGAACAACTCCAAGTCGATTGATTCAACGGGCGGGTAATCTGCAAACACCGGCATCAAACCCATGCTTAGTGCGAGTTCACCCACTTGCATAAGACGATCTGCTAGGTCGTACATATCTTCCATATCACACCGAATGGCTTCAGATTCAGGGCGACCAAAGGCATCAGAATGCAGGCAATCATTGGGGGCTGTAATGATGACGTACTCAGCGTTGTATGCGCCGGTACTTAATGAGCGTACACGCGAAGCTGCACGAGTAAGTTGTGTTTCGTAGCTATTAAATTCTGCTGTGCTACAAGCACCGGCGTATAACGCATCACGACAGCTTGGGCGTGCAAACGTGGTAGAGCCCGCTTGAGCTTCGTTAATCACGCGACCATTGTGGCTAGGTGCGCGTACTAGAGCATCACCAAGGGATAGGTAGTTTCCACCCGCGACGGCTAAACCCAGCAGTGGGGCCGACAAGCCTGAATCAAATGGGGTATTGCCACTTCCGAATGATGCACCAATGACTAAGATTGGCTGATTATTATTTACGACTGTTTCTTCTGTGCCGGTATTGTCGGGGGTTTCTTCATTATCAGACCCACCACGATGTGCGTGAGCCACTTGCATTACATTCAAAAGAATAAAAGCTGAGAGTAAGAGCTTTCTCATGGAGGCGTTCCTTGTCAGAGTTTGGAGGGAAAGTTCCCTTGAATTTCAATTCTGATCAGGAATTTAAAGAAGCCGGTGTATTTATACAAGGCCAAAAGGGTCTAAATATATTTAGATACACAATTTGACCAACACCTTTGACAATTACATGGGAATTATTCTTGTAGTGGTCAACTAAATCTGGTCACAAGTTAAGAGGCAAGTTTATATCTTGCCT
>OLHL01000202.1_pt1 | contig 32453 bp, 30 predicted proteins | sample 1609441 | NCBI WGS metagenome assembly OLHL01 (sample SAMN05416833, study PRJEB24817) | seawater metagenome | isolation source: Sea water | place: Canada:Atlantic | collected 2013-07 | reverse complement strand
CTACACCTCTCTATTCGTCGGCAGCGTCAGATGTGTATAAGAGACAGGCATTAGAGGGACTTGGTGCAGAAATAGAAATCCGTGCACTCGTATTCGCCAGATTCCACCCGTTGATTGGCCGCCTCGGCTGTTTTCGCGGGGGGGACGATTACCTTGTCTCCCGGTTGCCAGCCTTCGGGGGTTGCAACACCATTTTCATCGCTGGTCTGGAGTGCTTCGAGCAATCGCAGGAACTCCGGGATTGAGCGACCGTTGCTCATCGGGTAGTAGACCATGGCTCTGAGTACGCCATTGGGGTCGATGATGAAGGTGGCTCTTACCGCAGAAGTATCCGCTGCGCCCGGATGAATCATCCCGTAGGCGTTAGCAACATTCATTTTCAGATCTTCGATAATCGGAAAGGGAATCTCCACGCCGAAATTCTGTTTGATGTTACGCATCCAGGCGATGTGTGAATGGATGCTGTCGATTGACAGACCCAGCAGTTCACAGTTGCGCTTTGCAAACTCTGGAGCTGCCTTGGCAAAAGCCATAAATTCGGTTGTACAAACAGGCGTAAAGTCAGCGGGGTGGGAAAAAAGTACCAGCCATTTACCGCGGTAATCTGACAATGACTTCTCTCCGTCTGTGGTCAGCGCAGTGAAATCCGGAGCGGGTTCGTTGATCCGTGGCAGGCCGCTTTGAGTCTGGTTGTTCATATCCATGGCAATCTCCGTAGGTTCCAGGGTTGTGAAATTCATAACCAGACTATGGGTATTGATATATTCCATCAAGATATATGCTTATATCTTTTCGATATGTAAAACCTATCGAGCCTGGAAGCCAGCGATATGCCTGATGCCTTGTCCTGAGGGGCAGGGCCAGATTTGGCCAGCAATAACCAAACGCAACGAATCTCATAATGCTGTTTCGCCATGAATATGGATGATTTGGTTATTGGCAGATGACAGCCTCGGGGCCAACATCGTCCGTGGCCCATAACAATAAGGAGATCGGGATGGCACGAAAATTATCCATTATGGATTCCGGCTGGTTGATGATGGAAACCCGGGAAACCCCCATGCATGTTGGTGGGTTGGCCCTGTTTGCGGTGCCGGAAGATGCCCCCAGCGATTACATGGAAAGCGTTTACCGCTACATGGTGGAGGTGGACGGGGTGTGCCGGCCCTTCAGCCAGAAGATCCAGTCTCGCCTTCCGGGCCGGCTGGATGCGGCCTGGGTGGATGACAAGAATTTTGACATTGATTACCACGTACGCCATTCGGCGCTGCCGCGTCCGGGGCGGGTACGGGAGTTGCTGGCGCTGGTCTCTCGCCTGCATGCCCAGCGTCTGGATCCGGGCAGACCCCTGTGGGAGAGCTATCTGATCGAAGGGCTGGAGGGTAATCGATTTGCCCTTTATACCAAGATGCACCATTCCATGGTGGACGGTATGGCAGGCATGCATCTGATGCAGTCGCGAATGGCGAGCAGCGCCGATGAGCGTCTGCCTGCGCCCTGGTCAGGAGAGTGGGACAGCCGTAAAAAGCCGCGCAAGAAAAACGTGGCCGTGGCCGCCAAGTCGGGGGTGCTGGATGGCGTGGGAAGCGTGCGCCGCGGTGCCGGTCAGCTGGTGGATCTTCTGCGCCTGCCCAAAGAAAGCAACGTGAAAACCATCTATCGGGCCCCCAAGACCCAGCTTAACTGTCGGGTCACCGGCGCTCGCCGGTTTGCCGCCCAATCCTGGTCCTTGCCGAGGATCAAGGCAGCGGCGAAACAGCACAACGGCACCGTCAACGATATTTTCCTGGCCATGTGCGGGGGCGCCTTGCGCCGTTACCTGGAATCACTGGATGCTCTCCCTGCCGAACCGCTGGTGGCCCAGGTGCCGGTGTCCCTGCGCAGTGCGGACCAGGCGGAAGGCGGTGGCAATGCCATCACCACGGTACAGGTGAGTCTGGCCACCCACATTGCCAGCCCGCTGGGGCGGCTTGTCGCCATTCAGGAATCCATGCAGGCGGTGAAAACCCGTCTTGGCGAGATGCCGAAATCGGACATCGACGCCTATACCGTGATGACCAATATGCCGCTTTCGTTGGGGCAGGTGACCGGTTTGTCCGGTCGGGTCAGCCCCATGTTCAATCTGGTGATCTCCAATGTGCCGGGGCCCAAAGAGACCTTGTATTTCAACGGCGCTGAATTGCTGGCGTCTTACCCGGTGTCGCTGGTACTGCATGGCTATGCGTTGAATATCACGGTGGTGAGTTACAAGGACAGCCTGGAATTTGGCGTGATTGGTTGCCGCGTTACCTTGCCGCACATTCAGCGGTTCCTGGACTATTTAGAGGCTTCGCTGGGTGAACTGGAAGCTGGCTGATGTTGCCGGGCATTAGCCCGGTTTGCCATTACCGGCGATTCTTCACTGGCGGTATCCCTTTTCATCGGTGGGCAGATTCTTTCCCCACCATTCCTTCATGCCGCCGGCAAGTTGGTAGGCCTCAAACCCCATGCGTATCAGTTGTCGGGTGGCAGGAATGCTGCGGTGGGCCGAACGGCAAATGGCAACCACCGGGCGGCGTTGGTCCAGTTGCAATGCCGCGACAGTGCCGTGGTTGAGTGCGGTAATGGCCAGGTGTCGGGCGCCGGAGATGTGTCCGGCGAGAAACTCCCGCCGGGTTCGCACATCAAGTAGCTGTACCTCGTTCAATCGCTCTGCCAGTTGTTCCGCCGAGAGTTCCGGCACCTTGCCAAAGGGCAGCCAGTCGCGCCATGGGCTCATTGCGCCGTTCCCTGTTGTGTCGAGGCATCACCGTATTGTTGCTGCAGGTAGCGGATGATGTCGCTGCTTTCGAACAGACCCGTGTGGGTATTGGGGTCATAAAGGTAAGGCAGCTGCACCTTGCCGGTTTGTTTCATGAGCCTGGCCCGGTTGGTGCCGGGAACAGGACGGTAGGGCCCCTTGCCCGGCCTTAGCCATGGCAGACCTGCATCACTGAGCTGCTGCTTGCCGCAATTGCGCAACACATAAGCCAGCCCCAGCTCGGTGAGCCGTTCACGGACCAGCCGTGAGAAAGGACTGGATTCGAAACTGTACAGTTCGAGGGGCGTTTGGGGCGCCCAGGAGGGGCGGCCACGTGTTCCTTTTGCCAAACGGAGTGCGCTGGCCAGCTGGCTGAGTTTCAGGGATTCGCTGCTGCGGGGCAATTGGCCTTTGCCGTATTGTGTATGCAGGTAGGCGATGATGGCTTTGCTTTCGGTAACCTGGTGGCCGTTGTTTGGGTCGACCAAAAAGGGAACACGGCGCGTACCGCTGAGCTGTTCCAGCTCGTCCCAGTAACCGGCCTGTCCCTTGGGGCAGGGTTTGATCAGCACATCCAGATCCAGTTCGGTGAGCGCTTCGCGAACCGGGCGGCAGTAGGGGCAGCCTTCCATGTCGTAGAGGGTGAGCATGGCGTGGGGCTGTTCGTCGCGGATCAAGGCAGAGGTGCCGCGCCATTGTCGTGCCGTGGAAGCCAGCAGGGATGAGACAAGCTGTATCATGCGGGTGTCCTTTGTTCAGTGTTTGCTTCAGTGGGTTTGGCGGTATTGATGGTTCTCCGGGCGCGTTTCCCTGTGCTGTTCCTGTTGTGCCCTGTGCGGATCAATCCTGTTGCCACATGCCGAGACCATGCTGCAATGGTCATGGAAGGTGGGGTGCCAGGCGCTGCGGGGAGTGCGGCGGCATCAGCCACGTACAGGTTCGAGTGGCCGAACACCTGGCCGCTGCCATTCACGACGCCGTTCTGTTCGCTGGCAGCGAGCCGGGCACCACCCAGAGGGTGGACGGTAAAGGCCATGCCGGGCAGTGTGCGCACGGGGCGCTGGCTGCGCCGACCGACTTCGGAAAATAATCGCTGGATCCTGGTCAGCACCGGGCTGTTCTCGGCCAGATAGCGAATCCGCAGCCGCCCCCGTTGCCAGGTGACCACGCCATCGGCCAGGTCGGCGCCCATCCCCACCAGCAGGGCGTTCCGGCGCAGGAAGGCTTTCAGTGATGCCGGTAGCGGCAGGGTGTCGATTCCGTTGAAACCATACCGGGTGAGAATGGGGCCGGGCTGAGCCTTGCCGGTGACCGGATCGCGCAGGGCGAAGCGGCCATGGGTGGCGGTGCCACGGGTGAAATCGGCCCCGTCCTGATTCAGCCCCCACCAGGCCACGCTGTCGCCATTGCCGCCAAAGCCTCGCCCCAGGGCCGGCATGCCCTCTAGTCCGCCCAGTTCCCGACTGTGGAACAGCAGGCGCAGAGTGTTGAGGGTGCCGGCGGCCAGGATGACACGGTCTGCCAGCAGGTAGCGGCGCCGGCGTGCGGCATGGTCCATGACTTCCAGTCGATAGCCCCCGCCGGGTTGGCGCCACAGGCTCAGGCATTCGTGCTCCGCGGCTACCTGCAGTCCCTGCTCCATGGCGGGTAACAGGAAGGCCCGGTCCAGGGTCATCTTGGCGCCGTTGGCGCTGCCGAAGAAGCTGTTGTTGGCGTAGTCTGCCTGGCAGCCTTCCATACGAATGGCCATGGCCGGCTGCGGCACGCTGTCATCGGCGACAAAGGCGGTGCTGTGGGCAAAGGCCTGCGGGGTCCAGTTGGGAATCCGGTCGTCGGCACTGGCCCGGCGGGAACCCATTCGCTGCATCATCCAGCGGTAGTGGTGTTCCATCCCGGCGGCCTGGATTCCAGCTTCGGGATGGTCCCAGTAGTCAGGCTGTTCCGGGCGGGTATTCATGGCGCTGTAGACATGGCTGCCACCACCGACACCGTTGCTGGCTACCACGGTCATGTCCCTGCCCAGATAAATATCAAACAAGCCGTGGCGGGACAGCTTCAGGCCCTTGCCGGGAAGCCAGCGCTGGCCGAAACGGTGCAGCAGTCCGCTCCAGAGGTGGCGTCCGGCGGGCAGGGGCCTGCGGTGCGGGATGCCGGCTTTGCGGACCGGGTCAGTATCTCGCCAGGGACCGCGTTCCAGTAACAGTACGGATTCACCCGCTTCGGTGAGGGTGCTGGCGGCCACGGCGCCACCGAAACCGCTGCCGATGACAATGGTGGAATGGTGTTCAATGCTGCCTGGCATCAGCGAGTCTCCTGCAGGGTGAAATAGAGCAGGGTGCGGGTGCCACGGCGGGTGCGGTAGCGCATGCGGGCGAGATAAAGCGTGTCCTGAAAGTAGCGTACTTCGCCGAGAATCGGGCGAAGCAGGGCTGGATTGCCCTCGACGTCGTAATCCAGCGCCAGTGCATCGCTGTCTTGCCGATCCTCAATCCGGTATTGCCCCCAAGCGCCCTGCAGGGTGCCAAGACCCCACAGGTTGGCGCCATTGGACGCGTCGAAGTGCTTTCCCTGCCAGGGATTAAGCCAACTGGCCAGCAGTCGGTAGAGGCCAGACTTGATCACGCCGGGCAGACTGCTCAGGCCACTGATACCCAGCAGGGTGCCTTGATAGTCGCCTTGCAGTTCGTTCTTGCGCGGCGCTGGAAGGGTAGCGAACAGAGCATCCAGTTCGTCCTGGCGGTGCCGGGCAAGGAAGGTGCGCGGGGGAAAAGGAGCAAGGGGTTTAGCGACTGCCATGGTGCAAATTCCTTATAGCGTCTTTGCACATCAATCTAGGTAGTCAGGGGGGCTTGGACAAACGATAAAAATTAATGTTTCGCGTTAGGCTCGCTAATCTGAATCATCATGCCGGCAACGTGGCAAGCCGTGTCTTGAGCCAGTCGATGAAGGACCGGCCGCCTTCCGGGAGTTCAGTGTTGTCCGGGTAAACGGCGTAGATGGCGTTGTCCAATGGGCCCAAGGGCGGAAAGGGTGCTTCCACCCGGCCGCTCTGTACCAGGGAGTATTCCACCGGGTAGAGAGCGAGAGCGGCACCGAGGGTTTCGGCGGCCTGTATCGCAGCAGGGTAATCGTCGACGTAGTACTGGGGACCCTCCGGTTCCGGTAGTCCCAGTTGGTTGAACCAGTGCTGCCAGGCCTGGGGGCGGCCGGTCATGTGAACCAGCGGCACCCTTGTCATGGCTTGAACATTACCAGCTAGTCCATAGCGGTCCGTGAAGCCGTTGGGGGTGAAGACCTGGATCATCACTTCGGCGAGTTTTTCGTGACTGAGGCCGGGCCAGGGAGGTTGCCCGTAGCGGATAGCCAGATCAAACGAACCTTGTTGGAGATCCATGTTGGCCAGATTGGTTTCCACTTCCAGTTCTACTTCGGGGTGCTGCTCGCGGAAAGTTTCCATGCCAGGCAGTACCACCCGTGCAGCAACCGGGGGCATCATGCTGACCCGCAAGCGACTGTGAAGCGGTGTTGTCAGAGCAAGTGTGGCGCGACGTAGCCCTTTGAGATGTGGCTGTATCTGGTTCAGGTAACGGGTGCCTTCTTCGGTGAGGGTCAGGGCGCGGTTATGACGTTCGAACAGCGTGACACCCAGACTCTCTTCCAGTTGCTGGATCTGCTGGCTGACGGCTGAGGGGGTGATGTGAAGTTGCTTCGCCGCTTGCTTGAAGCTGAGCTGCCGGGCGGCGGCTTCGAAGGTCATCAGAAAGTTCAGATTTGGAAGGGGTCGACGCATGCTGTTTCCATTCTTTTGTTCGCTATTCTTCTGACGCCAACTCGGCCGGCCAGTCACCAACCATAGCATGCCAGCCTGTCTCGGCGGGTGCCCTGGGGATGGGTGATTCGAGTGCTCTGTTTTTACGGGGCTGTTCAGTTTGCTATCGATGATTATATTGGACAGGTGTATTGCGGCATGGTGGATGTGAAAGGCATCTGTCGACCGTTCAAACAGAAGCTGTATTCGCGGGTCTCGGGCAACCTGGATGCTTTCCTGGATTACCGATAGCAACTTCGATATCGACTATCACGTGCGTCATTCGGCTCTGCCGCGCCCGGGCCGTATTCGTGGGTTGCTGGCGCTGATGCCGCGGCTGCACGTGCAGCGTCTCGATCCCCGCCGCCCTGGTCCTCGGCGTGGAATACCCTCTTGCCGCGCAAGCGCCGCTAGGGCTCTCTGGCCCGTGCAGGGATGTTGAAACCCCTGCGTAGTCTTCAACGCGGCACAGAGCAGTTTGTTAGGTGGTGTCGGCACGGCTCCATGGTCGGTAAACTAAGGCTCTCTGATCTCCCGACCTGTGGGAAATCGACAATTCAGGAAGGCAAGTGTGACACAAGGCTCAATTCAACAGGCGGCGTTGCAGCTGTCAGAGAATCTGCTCAAGCAGCAACTGATGGCGGTGACAGCGGAATCCTGTACCGGCGGTGGTATTGCTCAGGCGCTTACTGAGATTCCCGGTTCCTCACGCTGGTTTGAACGTGGCTACGTATCCTATTCCAACGAGGCTAAACAGGAGCTGCTGGGGGTGAACGCCGAAACCCTTGAGACGCACGGTGCGGTGAGTGAAGAGATCGCGCTGGAGATGGCCTGTGGTGCCGTCGCCCGCTCACGGGGCCATATTAGTGTTGCGGTGACCGGTGTGGCTGGCCCGGATGGCGGCACGCCTTCCAAGCCGGTGGGGACGGTGTGGATTGCCTGGGGCCAAAAGCTGGGCTATGCCGAGGCGCAATGCTTTCATTTCGAGGGTGATCGTCACGCCGTTCGTCAGCAGACCATTCTGGAAGCCATCAAGGGCTTGAATGCCCGTCTCCAGTAGTCACAATCTGCCCATTGGATAAACAGGGTTGCAAAGGACAGGAATACCTGTTCATAATGCTGTCCATATTGTCAGTGCTGTCCGAAAGGTCAGCCAGAACGGATCAGATAACGGCGATGCAATGACTGTCACGCCGAAACGGAGAGGGGTCATAATGAGCGATAAATCCAAGGCGCTGTCCGCCGCACTATCCCAGATCGAACGTCAGTTTGGTAAAGGTTCCGTGATGCGCATGGGCGATCGCAAGCGCGAGCGCATGCCGTCCATTTCCACCGGCTCCCTGGGGCTGGATATTGCTCTTGGTATTGGTGGTCTGCCGAAAGGGCGTATCGTGGAAATCTATGGCCCGGAATCCTCTGGTAAGACCACCCTGACCCTGAGCGTGATCGCCCAGGCGCAGAAGAAAGGCGCTACCTGTGCCTTTGTGGATGCAGAGCACGCCCTGGACCCGGACTATGCCGAGAAGCTGGGCGTGAACGTGGATGACCTGATCGTGTCCCAGCCGGACACCGGTGAGCAGGCACTGGAAATTACTGACATGCTGGTGCGTTCCGGCGCGGTGGATGTGGTGATTGTTGATTCCGTGGCGGCACTGGTGCCGAAGGCCGAAATTGAAGGCGAAATGGGTGACACCCACGTTGGCCTGCAGGCTCGTCTGATGAGCCAGGCGCTGCGCAAGATCACCGGCAATGTGAAAAACGCCAATACCCTGGTGGTGTTCATTAACCAGATTCGCATGAAGATTGGCGTAATGTTCGGTAACCCGGAAACCACCACTGGCGGTAATGCGCTGAAATTCTACTCCTCCGTGCGCCTGGACATCCGCCGTATCGGCGCAGTGAAGCAAGGGGACGAAGTCACCGGTAACGAAACCCGTGTGAAAGTGGTCAAGAACAAGGTATCCCCGCCGTTCCGTCAGGCCGAGTTCCAGATTCTCTACGGACAGGGCATCAACCAGCTAGGCGAAGTGCTGGATCTGGGTGTACAGCAGGGCCTGGTAGACAAGTCTGGCGCCTGGTACGCCTACAAGGGCGACAAGATCGGCCAGGGCAAGCAGAATGCCTGTGAGTACCTGCGTGAGAACCCGGCCATTGCCGAAGAAATCGAGACGGAAATCCGGGCGCGCTTGCTGCCGGACCCCACCGCTGAAGCGCCGGTGGAAGAGGAAGCTGCGGCTGACGATGAGTGAGCCGCTGACGGAGGCCGAGCTGCGCCAGCGGGCGGTTGCCCTGCTGGCCCGGCGCGATCATGCCCGTCGCGAACTGGTCACCAAGCTGCAGCAGCGGCTGGGTGACCAGCCGGCGCTGGCCGCCGTGCTCGCCTGGTGTGAAGAACACGGCTTTATTGATGACCGGCGCTTTGCCGGTTTTTTTGTGCGTGCCCGCATTGAGCGCGGCCAGGGCGCCTTGCGTATTCGCCAGGAACTTCAGCTCAAAGGTGTGCAAAACGACTGGATCGCCGAAGCGCTGGAGAATGCGGAGGTAGACTGGTTTGCCCTGGCCCGAGAGGTTCGCGCCCGACGCTTTCGGCACTACCCCACTGACCAGAAAGAAAAGGCCAAACAGCTGCGCTTTCTGCAAAGCAGGGGGTTTGATGCCGAACAAAGTTTTGCGGCGCTGGACGTCCCGCAAGACGATTTGGACTGATCGCTGCTTGTTCCGGGGTGTTCGCTAAAACGCGGAGTGAACCGAATCCCTGCCACTGCGCTGATGTCTTGCTACAGGAGCGTCGCTGGCGGCGCGATCCCCCAAACCCGGAAAGGCTGCTAATCACTTTCATCACATTAGGGCAGAGCTCACCGAGGACGAGCGGGCTTTTGCTCTGCGAACGTTGCTTTCTGTGGTGCAGCTGTTCTTGATCGAGGGATGAATCGCGCCGCCAGCGACGCTCCTACGGGGCGCTTATACAAGTCAGTGTCCTCAACGCGTTTTTGCTGGCGGGTGGGGCAGGGTATCCTTGTGCTTTGTGAGCCCGGACTGGGAACCCCATGGAATATCTTTCAGACCCCTGGTTAGCGGCAGCGCTACTGGGCGCCGGTGTACTGGCGGGGTTTATCAATACCCTGGCCGGGGGCGGTGGCCTGTTGATCCTGCCGTTGTTGATGCTCACGGGCATGGGCGCTGCGCTGGCCAACGGCACCATGCGGGTGGCGGTGCTGATTCAGAGCGCGGAAGCGGTTCGCCAGTTCAACAAACGGGGAACCATGCCCTTCGCCGCCTTACCGGCGATTCTGGTACCGAGCCTGCTGGGCACCCTGGTGGGCGCCGTGGCGGCGGCGTTTCTTCCGGAAACCATCCTCAAACCGGTTCTGCTGACGACCCTGGTGGTGGTGGCTTTGCTGATGGTGCTGCGTCCGGCGCAAATGTCGCCGGGGCCGGATGCGATCCCGCTATCCCCGAACGCGAGCCTGTCCGGGTGGCTCGGCCTGTTTCTGGCCGGTGCCTATGGCGGTTTTGTGCAGGCCGGAGTGGGTTTTGTGCTGCTGGCGGTGCTGGTCGGGCAACTGCAGTACGACCTGCTACGCAGTAATGCCCTGAAACTGGCGATCACTGGCAGTTTTACCGTGCTTGCCCTGGGGATCTTCGTGGCCCGCGATCAGGTTGCCTGGTTGCCGGGGCTGGTCGTTGCGCTGGGTAGCCTGCTGGGCGTGCGGCTGGGTGTGGGGTTCGCGCACAAGGTTTCCCCCCGTGTACTCAAACGCATCCTGCTGGTGATGGTGCTGGCGGTGTGTCTGGCGGCGGCGATCAAGGGCTGAGTTTAAAGTTGAAAGTTCAAAGTTGAAAAGTGCGGGGAGGGCTTCGGTGGTGTTTCCCCAAGTAGATGCGATTCCGGTCTGGTGAGGTATATTCCTATGATTGCGGCGCGGCTCAGGCTAACCCGGACAGCACTGCAGTAGATTCGCGCCTTTCAACTTTGAACTTTCAACTCGCTCTTGCCCCTAAACCCCATCGCAACCGGGCCTTGAGGGCGCTATACTCGGCCCTCTCTGACAGCCAGCCAATGATTGTTTCTCCTATGAAGAGTGCTGAACTACGCCAGGCCTTTCTGGATTACTTCGCCAGCCAGGGACACACCAAGGTGCCGTCCTCCTCGCTGGTGCCCCACAATGACCCGACCCTGTTGTTTACCAACGCGGGCATGAACCAGTTCAAGGATGTGTTTCTGGGCCGTGAATCCCGGGATTACACCCGTGCAACCAGCTCCCAGCGTTGTGTCCGCGCCGGTGGCAAGCACAACGACCTGGAAAACGTGGGTTATACGGCACGTCACCACACCTTCTTCGAGATGTTGGGTAACTTCAGCTTCGGTGATTACTTCAAGCGCGAAGCCATCAAGTTTGCCTGGGAGTTCCTGACGGGCACCCTGGGGCTGCCGGAAGATCGTCTGTGGGTCACGGTGCACGTGTCCGACGATGAAGCGGCGGATATCTGGCTCAAGGAAATGGGGGTCAGCGCTGAGCGTTTCTCCCGGCTGGACGAAGACAACTTCTGGCAGATGGGCGACACCGGCCCCTGTGGCCCAAGCTCGGAAATTTTCTATGACCACGGGGCGCATGTGCCCGGTGGGCCACCGGGATCCGAGGGCGAAGATCTGGACCGCTATATCGAGATCTGGAACCTGGTGTTCATGCAGTACGATCGCCAGCCGGATGGCGAATTGCAGCCGCTGCCCAAGCCAAGTGTAGATACCGGCATGGGCCTGGAGCGTATTGCGGCAGTATTGCAGGGCGTGCATTCCAACTACGAGATCGATCTGTTCCAGGCCCTGCTGCAGGCTGCGTCAAAAGCCACCGGTTGCCAAGACCTGGAAGAGAAGTCACTGCGCGTGATTGCCGACCATATCCGTTCGGCCAGTTTCCTGATCTGCGATGGGGTAATTCCGTCCAACGAAGGGCGTGGCTATGTGCTGCGCCGCATCATTCGTCGAGCTCTTCGCCATGGCCACAAGCTGGGGCAGGACAAGCCGTTCTTCTCGACGATGGTGTCCGCGCTGGTCGAGCAGATGGGTGAGGCCTACCCGGAATTAGGTCGCGAGCAGGCCCGCATCGAAAAAGCCCTGCTGGCGGAAGAAGAGCAGTTTGGCCGCACCCTTGCCGCAGGCATGAAAGTGCTGGAAAGCGCCATTGAGCAACTCGATGGCAAGGTGCTGCCCGGCGAGGTGCTGTTCAACCTGTACGACACCCACGGTTTTCCGCCGGACCTGACCGCTGACGTGGCCCGTGAGCGTGCGTTGACTGTAGACATGGACGGCTTCGAAACTGCCATGGCTGCACAGCGAGAACGGGCGCGTGGGGCGGGCAGTTTCGCCAACGACTACAGCGACCGCCTGAATATTGATGCGGTGACCGATTTCTCCGGTTACGAAAAGTTGGCCGATGACGATGCGGTTGTCGCCCTGTACAAGGATGGCGACGCGGTAGAAACGCTTAATGCCGGCGAAGAAGGCATGGTGGTACTGGCGCGCACGCCGTTCTATGCCGAATCCGGGGGCCAGGTGGGAGACACCGGTGCCTTGATGGGAGGCGATGACAGTGAAACCCGCTTCCTGGTCACCGATACCCGCAAGCGCCAGGCGGCCCATGTGCATGTGGGCAAGCTGGAAAGCGGCACCCTGACGGTGGGCAGCAAGGTGTCGGCCTATGTGGATGTGGATCGTCGCCGTGCGGTGATGCGCAACCATTCCGCTACACACCTGATGCATGCTGCCCTGCGTGACGTGTTGGGCGAGCATGTGCAGCAGAAAGGTTCGCTGGTGGCGGCCGACTATCTGCGCTTTGACTTCTCCCATGGTGAAGCCGTCAGCGAAGCCCAGCGTGAGCAGATCGAGATTCTGGTGAATCGCCAGATTCTGGCCAACACCGCAGTGACCACCGAATTGATGGACATTGACGCTGCCCGTGAAGCGGGCGCCATGGCGCTGTTCGGCGAGAAATACGATGATCAGGTGCGCGTGCTGAGCATGGGCAGTGACGGTTTCTCCAAGGAGCTGTGTGGTGGCACCCACGTGAACCGTACCGGTGATATCGGGTTGTTCCGTATTACCCTGGAAGCCTCTGCGGCTGCCGGTGTGCGCCGTATCGAAGCCGTGACCGGTGAACACGCGCTGGCGGTGATGCGCCAGCAGGAGCGAGCGCTCAGCGAGATCGCCGCCACGGTGAAAAGCTCACCGGACAACGCCGCCGATCGGGTGCGCAGCCAGGCACAGAAAGTGCGTGAGCTGGAAAAGGAAATTGAACGCCTCAAGCAAAAGCTGGCCAGTGGCGCCGGCGGCGACCTGACCAGCGAAGTGCAGGATGTTAACGGCGTGAAGGTACTGGCGACACAAATCGACGGTGCCGATAGCAAGACGTTGCGGGTCACCATGGACAAGCTGAAAGACAAGCTGGGCTCCGCGGTGATTCTGCTGGCCGCAGTGGAAGGCGATAAAGTCGCGTTGGTGGCGGGTGTCACCAAGGACCTGACCGCCAGATACAAAGCGGGTGACCTGCTCAAGTTCGTGGCCGAGCAAGTGGACGGTCGTGGCGGCGGTCGCCCGGATATGGCCCAGGGTGGCGGTAATAATCCTGCTGCATTGCCCGGGGCACTGGAAAGTGTAAAGGGCTGGGTGGCCGGGTAGGGCGACTGGGCTGGAAATACCGGGTATTTCTGGCCTGAAAAACCCACTTTGGGGGCGGAAAAGGTCACAGATCAGGTCCGCCATACCACCTCAACATGAAATCCCGGCGCGTTTCTGTTAAGGTAGCGCGCTCTTTTTTGCAGAAAAAGCGACTTTATGGCTCTTATCGTGCAGAAATACGGCGGTACCTCAGTGGGTACGGTCGAACGCATCCAGGCCGTTGCCGAGAAGGTAGCTGGCTTCCATAAACAGGGTGACCAGGTGGTCGTCGTAGTCTCCGCCATGAGCGGGGAAACCAACCGGCTCATTGAGCTGGCCAACGGCGTTACCGACAAACCCTCTCCACGGGAAATGGACGTGCTGGTGTCTACCGGCGAGCAGGTCACCATTGCCTTGCTGTCCATGGCACTGCAGAAGCAGGGTCTCAACGCCCGTTCCTATACCGGCAGCCAGATTCCCCTGCGCACCGATAATGCTTACTCTAAAGCCCGTATCGAAGAGATCGACGACAAGAAAGTGCGCGCCGATCTTGATGGCGGCAGTGTGGTGGTGGTGGCCGGTTTCCAGGGTGTCGATGGTGACGGCAACATTACCACGCTGGGTCGTGGTGGCTCGGATACCACGGCGGTGGCGCTGGCTGCTGCGTTGAAAGCGGACGAGTGCCAGATCTATACCGATGTGGATGGCGTCTATACCACCGACCCCCGTGTGGTGGATAACGCCCGTCGCCTGGACAGCATTACCTTTGAGGAAATGCTGGAGATGGCGAGTCAGGGCTCCAAGGTCCTGCAGATCCGTGCTGTGGAATTCGCCGGCAAATACAATGTGCCGCTGCGTGTCTTGTCCAGTTTCCAGGATGGCCCTGGGACTCTTATTTCTGTCGAAGACGAGGTTGATATGGAAAAGCCGGTAATCTCCGGAATTGCCTTTACCCGTGATGAAGCCAAGATCATCGTGCGTGGCGCCCCGGATACTCCGGGCATCGCCTACAAGATCCTCGGTCCGGTGAGCGCAGAAAACATCGAAGTGGACATGATCGTGCAGAACGTGGGCAAGGACGGCGCCGCCGACTTTACCTTCACCGTGCATCGCAACGATTTCGTCCGTGCCCAGGAAGCCCTGCGCAACGCCTCCGAAGAGCTGGGTAACCCGGAAATCATCGGTGACGACAAGATTGCCAAGGTCTCCCTGGTGGGTGTGGGTATGCGCTCTCACGCGGGTGTGGCCTCCAAGATGTTCGAAGCTCTGGCCAACGAAGGGGTGAACATCGAGATGATTTCCACCTCCGAGATCAAGGTGTCCGTGGTCATTGCCGAGAAGTACCTGGAGCTGGCAGTGCGTGCCCTGCACTCCGAGTTCGAGCTGGATCAGCCCGGCTCCTGATCGGCATACCGTCAGGTAGGTATGGGGCGACGACCGGTTGGTCTAGCCCCTCTCACGGCAAGACTTGAGAATCTGATTCAGGCATACTACCGGCCCCGTGCCAGGGGTGGGTAAATGGTCTCTGCACCAAGGAGTCGTCACGGACGGCAACCCGCGAGCCTCAGGTACGGAAAGCGCTCACGGAAATGAAAGGACCCCAGGAGGGATCATTATGTTAATTCTTACGCGTCGAGTTGGTGAGACCCTGATGGTCGGTGACGAAGTGACCGTCACTGTGCTGGGTGTAAAAGGCAATCAGGTTCGTATCGGTGTGAACGCACCGAAAGAAGTTGCCGTACACCGTGAAGAAATTTATCAGCGAATTCAGCACGAAAAATCGTCAGATAGCGAGTCTGCCTGATTTTTGAGCTGTATTTTGTTCGCAAAATCGTTATGATGCGCGGCGAGTTTGGTGACAGCGCCGATTAAGAGCGTTCACCACCAAACCACAAGCAGTACCGCATTCCGGAGAGGTGGGTGAGTGGCTGAAACCAGCTCCCTGCTAAGGAGCCATACGGGAAACTGTATCGCGGGTTCGAATCCCGCCCTCTCCGCCATATTAGAAAACGCCCCGCAATGCGGGGCGTTTTTGTTTGTGGCGCTTGTTCTTGCTGCTGGCGACTCTGTTGTTCCGGACAGATGTCGCCCGCAAGCGCGGTTCTCATATTCCTCGTGCTCTGCCTCGACACCAACTTGCGCTACACTACGCCCCCGAAACGCCCCACGAATCTCCACGGTAAAGAAGGTGACGCCATGACCGATACCCTGACCATTGCCCGTCCTGACGACTGGCATCTGCATTTCCGCGACGGTGATTTGCTGGCGGAAACCGTGCCGGCCACGGCCAATGTATTCGGTCGTGCCATCGTGATGCCCAACCTGAACCCGCCGGTGAACACGGTGGCCCAGGCCGCAGAGTATCGTGAGCGCATCATGGCGCAGGTGCCAGCAGGGGTGAGTTTTGAGCCATTGATGGTGCTATATCTCACCGACAGCACCCCGGTGGAGGAAGTGGAACGCGCGGCCAACAGTGATTTTGTGCATGCGTTCAAGCTGTATCCCGCCGGCGCGACCACCAACTCTGCCAGTGGCGTCACCGATCCGGGCAAAATTACCCACCTGTACGAGGCCATGGAAAAGCACGATGTGCCGCTGCTGGTACATGGGGAAGTGACCGATGCGGACATCGATATTTTCGACCGTGAAAAGGTATTTATTGATCGCTACCTGAATACGATCCGCAGCCAGTTTCCGGCGTTGCGTATTGTGTTTGAACACGTGACCACCTCGGAAGGCGTCAACTTTGTGCGCGAAGCCAACGCGCTGACCGCAGCGACAGTGACCCCCCAGCACTTGTTGATGAACCGTAACGATCTGCTGGTGGGTGGCGTGCGCCCGCACAATTATTGCCTGCCGATTCTCAAGCGGCGCCAGCATCAGGAAGCCATTCAGAAAGCGGTGATTGACGGCCACAGCCGTTTCTTTCTGGGCACGGATTCCGCACCGCACGCCCGTAACAAGAAAGAAGCGGCCTGTGGCTGCGCGGGCTGTTACTCCGCGCGAGCGGCACTGCCGCTGTATGCCACCTTCCTGGAGCAGCACAACGCCCTGGATAAACTGGAAGGGTTCGCCAGCCACTTTGGTGCCGACTTCTACCGGCTGCCGCGCCACACCGACACTGTGACCCTGCAACGTAAACCCTGGGACGTACCCGCCGTGATCGACGCCGCCGGTGAGCCGGTGGTGCCGTTCTTTGCCGGCGAGCAGTTGCCCTGGTCGCTGGGCTGATTACCGTGGAAGAACGGATTCCGGTGGTGGTGCTCACCGGCTTTCTGGGCAGTGGCAAGACCACACTGCTCAACCGCTGGCTGAGCGAGCGCCGCGATGTAGCCCTGATCATCAACGAGCTGGGCGATATCGGTATCGACCAGCATCTCACCGGCACCGACGGGGTGTCGGTCTCGTTGCTGGCCGGAGGTTGCCTGTGCTGCGTAATTCAGGGCTCCCTGTCCACCACGTTGCGTAACCTGTTCATGGCTCGCAAGAACGGCGATATTCCCGCATTCACGACGGTGGTGATCGAAACCACCGGCGCGGCGGAGCCCTTTGGTGTGGTGGCGCCACTGGAGCAGGACCCCTGGCTGAAAAAGCGCTTTGTCTGCCAGTCGGTGCTGACCGTGGTCGATACCCGCGCCGGTGCCGAGGCGATTACCGAGCACCCTGAGGTGCTGGAGCAAATCCACGGCGCCGATGTGCTGCTGCTTTCCAAGGCGGAACAGACCGAGCCCGCCGCCGTGCAGGCGTTGCAGGCGCAGCTGCATGACCTGAATGCAACGGCGCGGCAATACCGGCTGGATGCCGACTTTCCTGACGCGAGCTTGCTCGATGAATCGTTTCCGCGTCGTTGCCGGGTGACCGGCCTGTTCGCCCCTGTGGGGGGAGCGGCGCTTGCCGCTCAGTCGCTTGCGCTGGTCCCCGCGGAGAAGCAGGCGTCCCGCCATAATCTGTTCAGTGCCTCGCTGCGCTGGCCCCATGGGCTCGACTGGCCATTATGGCAGGCCGCGCTCCAGCAGCTGCAGGCACAATGTGGCGATGCATTGGTGCGAGTGAAAGGGCTGTTGCAGGTGAACGGGCTGGACGGTCCCATGCTGGTGCAGTGGGTGGCGCAACAGGCACCGGAGATGACACCACAGAACCGGTGGCCGGACCAGGATGCCGACTCGCGCCTGGTACTGATTGTGCGCCATCCTCAGGCTGACTTCCCGTCCCGACTGCTGGCACACTGGGAGACGTTGCTGAATCAGCTACAGGTTGCCCCTTCGGCCTGAATGTCCGGTCTGATCACTCGCCCGATTGTTGCGGAGTCCCTATGGGTTACCTGTATTTATCTATCGCCATTGTGGCTGAAGTGGTGGCTACCTCGGCGCTGAATGCGTCCCAGGGGTTCACCCGGTTGTGGCCATCGGTGACGACGGTGCTGGGCTATTGCGTTGCGTTTTATGCGCTTTCCCAGACCTTGCGCACTATTCCCATGGGGATAGCCTATGCGGTATGGGCTGGAGTGGGTATCGTACTGATTGCCCTGGTGGGGGCGCTGTTTTTCAAACAAACCCCGGATTTACCCGCCATGCTGGGCATGGGTTTTATTATTGCGGGTGTGGTGCTGGTCACGCTGGTGTCCAGCACCGCCAGCCATTGAATGGCGCTAATGCATGAATGGCGCTGAATGAATGACAAGGAGAGGTCGTGACGGATCGAATCAATCAGGTAGAGCAGGCGGTGGATCGGGTCATTGAGGCCACCGGTGGCGAGATTCGCCTGGCCATGCCGCTGGGGCTGGGTAAGCCCAACCGGTTTGTGAACGCACTTTATGCACGCGTGGAAGCGGACCCGTCCCTGAGCCTGGATATCTATACGGCCTTGTCCCTGGGCAAACCGGGGGCCGGCAGCGAGCTGGAGAAACGTTTTCTTAATCCCTTTGCGGATCGCTTGTTCGGTGATTATGAAGCGTTGACCTACCTGGCGGCGCAAAAGCGTGGAAACCTGCCCGCCAACATTCGGGTGTTCGAATTTTTCGTGCAGCCCGGCAGCATGCTGGGCAGTGACGTAGCCCAGCAACATTACATCAGCAGCAACTACACGCATGTGGCGCGGGACCTTAACGCACGAGGCGTGAATGTGGTGGCGCAATTGCTGGCTCACCGGCAGGTGGACGGTAACGACGAGTACAGTTTTTCCTGCAACCCGGAAGTAACGCTCGATCTGATGCCCTTGCTCAAGGCGCGCCGAGAAGCCGGTGAAACCATCGTGGCCGTGGGGCAGGTACATCGGGACCTGCCGTTTATGGGGAACGATGCCCGGGTGGATGACTGGCTGCCGGAGATGGACCTGTTGGTGGATGACCCGGAAGGTCATACCCGCCTGTTCAGCACTCCGAATATGCCAGTAAATATTCAGGATCATTTTGTCGGGCTGCACGCCAGCACGCTGGTGCGCGATGGCGGTACCTTGCAAATCGGTATCGGTGCCCTGGGCGATGCGCTGGTGCATCATCTGCGGCTGCGCGAACAGGATAACCCCCGCTACCTGAATGCGCTGAAGGCCTGGACTGTGCCGCCGGAGCATGATGCCTTGATTCAGCGGGAAGGGGGCACAGGCGTTTTTCGTGAGGGCCTCTACGGTTGCAGCGAAATGATGACCCATGGCCTGCTGACCTTGATCGACGATGGCATCATTCGCCGCCCGGTATATGACTGGGCACCCCTGCAGCGCCTGGAAATGCACAATCCGGCAACGCCGGGGCTGGCGCTGCTGGATGCCCTGCGCGAGCAATCGGCGATCAGCCGGCGGCTGGATCGCGCGCAGCTGCGTACCCTGAAACGGTTCGGCATTTTCCGCGACGGCATTAGCAAACACGGTGATGAGCTACAGCTGCCCAATGACGTGACCGTGCCCAATGATCTGGACGATCGCACCACCCGTGAAGCCCTGAAAGCGGTGTTCGGCGAAAGCCTGACCGGTGGTGTGGTGATGCACGGTGGCTTTTTCCTGGGGCCCCGGGATTTCTACGCACGCTTGCGGGAGATGACGGACCAGGAGCGCGACAGAATTAACATGACGCGCATCAGTTTCATCAATCACCTTTACGGTGATGAAACCCTGAATCGTTTGCAGCGTCAGGATGCGCGTTTTATCAATACCGCGTTCACGGTCACCTTGCTGGGCGCCGTGGCCTCGGACCAGATTGAAGACGGTCGCGTGCTTAGTGGTGTGGGCGGGCAATATAACTTCGTCAGCCAGGCCCATGAGCTGGAAGGCGCGCGTTCCATTTTGATGGTGCGGGCATGGCGCGAGCGCGGTGGTGAGGCCATGAGTAATGTGGTGTTCAGCTATGGGCACAACACCATTCCCCGACATCTGCGCGATATGGTCGTTACCGAATATGGTGTGGCGGATCTGCGTGGCAAGACCGATGAAGAAGTGGTCATGGCCATGCTGAACGTGGCCGATAGCCGTTTCCAGGTGGAGCTGATGGAGCAGGCCCAGGCGGCGGGGAAGCTGCGCCAGGATTATCAAATTCCCGAGGCGCACCGTCGCAATAATCCTGAGCATCTTCATGAGATTGCCGAACAGTACGGCAAGGAAAGCTTCCCGGTTTTCCCGTTGGGCACGGATTTCACCGAGGTAGAGCAGCGTTTGATGACGGCGCTCACCTGGCTGAAAGAGAAAGTCAGCCACAAGGAGTATTTGAAGCTGGGCCGGAAAGCCTTGTTCAACGAAGGCAGTCCAACCGAGTTTGCGGCGCAACTGGATCGTATGGCGCTGACGGATCCGGATGGGGTGCGTGAGCATATTTTCCAGCGTTTGTTGCTGACTGCACTGGAAGCTACGCAGGAAAAATAGCGTTGCCGATTAGCCAATAACGGTGGGGCGGCGGTGCCGCCCCACCGTTGCAAGGCCGTTATTTCTTGTCGTCTTTATGGCTGTCTGCAGGCGCTTTTTTCTCCGGGCGCGGGCGGCCCCCGGAAAGGGCACGCCAGAAAGGAATGCGACGGGTTACGGCAACCATTTCATCGACACTGTCGCTGATGCCGGACAGGCGATCCACCGTGTCACGCAAGCCCACCAGCTCATCCACATGTTCGGAAATCTTGAACACCACCATGTAGAACTCGAGCAGGGCTCGCAGTACCGATGCCGCGACCAGGAAGGTGAGTGGTGCGGCGAAGAAGAAGTAAAAAATACCGCGCCAGGTGGATGCCATAAAGGCTTCCACGCACAGGTACAGCAGGCCCATGGCGATGGCGGCAAGGGCAATGCCGTAGACCCCCGGCATGACCTGGATGATCATGTATTTATCGAACTTGAAGTTGAACAGTTCGCGCCAGTATTGCACTACCCAGAAGCATCCCCGGCGGACTTTTTCGTTGAATTTTTCCGGTGCGGGCGGCTGGAGGGTCTCCTCGCTGGCATCGCGTTGTTGATCTACCATTTTGCGTACTGCTCCTCGACAAAACCGTAGTGGCGTTCGATTGGCAGGCGGCGCCCGTCATCCAGGCGAAGCTCGCCATCGAAGTGACCAAACAGCTGGTTGAAGTTGCTGGCAAACAGGCCCAGGTTGAGGCGCTCTTTGTGGTTTCCGTTGGGGGTGAACTGAAGGTGTACCCGGCCGCACAGGCTGCGGATTGTCCAGGGTTGCATCAGCTCGTCACGGTTGTAATCAAATATCACTCCGCCGGTGGGGACCATGACATCATCGATCCACAGGCAGTTTTCGGAAAAGGTTGTCTCATTGACACCACAGGACAGGTTAAGCCCGACCCGGGTATCACCAACCCGGGTAGACAGGCAGGCCCAGTTCCAGAACGTTTCACGGCGCATATAACCGGCGGAAAAATCATGGTGGCCGTTGGCGTCGATGGCGCTCAGGTCAGTGTGTTTGCCCTGACGTTGTAATGAGCCGGTGACGGCTTTGCCGGCTACCTTGTTGGCATAAACCCAGCCGTTAATACCGGTGCGGGTGCACAGGGACATGGGCTGGTATGCCGGGCCCTCGTTCATATGAGCATCCAGTGTCAGACCATCCAGTTTGATTGACAGGCTTTTGCTCAATGCTCCCTGGTCGTCCTGCTGGTAGCCCAGTCGGATATCCACGTTTTTTTGCCGGAATACGCTTTCGCCCTGTTGCGGCGATGCCGACATGCGCAGGTCCCTGCCCAGGGGGGAGCGCCAGGTGTATTCGTGCAGGGCGCCGGTTTGTGGTTCAAACAGGTAGAAAAAGGCCATGCCCAGGTAGCCGGTATGGGCAAAAGCGCAGCCGGCCAGCAGCTCATCACTGATGATGCCGAAATACTGGAACTGCTTGTAATGAAAATGCCGGGCAAAGGAAGAGGCCGGTTTGCCCATGGGCGTGCGGTAATCCGCCGCACGGCCGTTAATGTTTGCCACGGTTTCCGGGAACACACCGAAAGCAACTCGACCCTGGTTGTCCACCAGTGCCGGCGGTTGTTGTTGAAATGTCATGGGGTTGGCCAGCTGACAGGAACAATGAAGCCCGGTTGGTCATGGTGAGGGCCCGTGACCATGAGCGCGCGTGAATGGCCTTCAACATAGTCAATCACGGTGGCGCGATCAACGAAATTGGTACCTTTGTCTGACATAAAAGGGGTGGGCCAGCACGGGCGTTCAATGATTGACCAGGGGCCGTCCTCCAGCTCGTCGGTGGTGCGCCACCAGCCTCGCTCGTGCCCGGGGTTTGGTTTCACACCGGTGGGAGGGATAGCGCGATGGTAGAAGAGCCTGCCGCGGGTCAGTAGAGCCTGCCCGTGCACCTCCCAGCCTTGTTCGGCCAGCTGGGTGCGGGCAATGTCCGATTGCGAGCGAGGCAGTTGCTGTTGGTAGAGGTGATGCGCCTTGCGGGCCAGGGTGTCGTGGCGATTGGGGCCATACCATTGCTCGGCGGTGGCCAGGTAGAACTTGAGCGCCAACTCCCAGTGCCACAGTTCGCCGCTCAGTCGGTCACGGATCAGCATGTCCAGCTCGCCCAGGGTGCGTCCTTGCTCGCGAATGGGCAGGTTGCTGGCAATGCGCTCCAGCCCCGGGCTGGCATCCACCAGGGCGGCGACCCACTGCTCGAAGATCAGCCCCAGGCGCCGTGGGGCGGAGTGGCTCTGTAATTGAGCAGCGGCACGATGAAGTAATGCCGGATCTGCTTGCAGCTCTCGCTGCAGCAGGTGTCCGGCATCCAGAAAGGGGGTGCAGGGCAACAGGGCGGGAGCCTGAACCAGCCAGCCGAGCTGGCGGAGCAGGGTGTCTGTTGCGTTGTGGGTCATTACACCGATGTAGGCACCGATACGGGTCGTTCTTCACGTTTTTTCAGGGCACTGCGAACCTCGTCAGCCCAGTGCAGCCAGGCTTGTTGATCAAGGATGCCCCGGCGCAGGGTCAGGTAGGTAAACAGGTCACGGTCGCGGCTGGTGTCATCCAGTTTGCTGGCCAGTGACTCGAAGGTGTTTAGCCGTTCACGGCGCAGATCGGCCTGGTCGTCCAGCTCTCGGAGTATGGACGCACTGTCGGACAGATCGCCGCCGGCAATCTTGACCATGAACGCATCGCGGATGCGTGGTGGTGCGGCTGGCTTGCGAAGCCAGCGAATTAACTCGTCGCGTCCTTCATCCGTGATCCGGTACAGTTTTTTGTCCGGTTTGCCGTCCTGGGGGATATGGCGATATTTCACCATGCTCTGGTCGTTGAGCTTCCCCAGCTCCAGATAAATCTGCTGGTGGGTGGCGTTCCATACCAGCCCAATACTGTTGGCAAATTCGCGAGCGAGGTCGTAACCGCTGGCTTCCTGGTCTTGTAGCAGGACAAGTATGGCATGGCGCAAAGACACGGCTCACTCCTCGTTTTTTTGTGATGTAATACCAATTTGATAGTAGAGAGCTGTGTAGTTGCTGCGCAATCCGTTGAATAAGTAGTTTTGTAAAAACTTGGTGAAGTTAGCCTACAAGACCCGGCAAGTGTAAGTATTTGTTATCAAAAGAGATGCACTGTGTAGGCCGTGTAGCGGATAAAGGAAAACGACGTTGCACTTCCATGTCAGTGCAACGTCAGCCGGGGGGTTGTCTTAGCGGGTGCGAGGGGGAAAGGAGAGCAGCATGCTCTCCTGATACTGCGCCGAGGCGAGCAGCTGCTCCGGCCCCAGCTTGGGGATCAGGTTGCTGATCAGGCTACGGCTGGCCTTGCGGGTGGTTTCCACGCCCACGTTGGCGACTTTGCGCAGCACCGGACCGAAACCTAGCAGGGCCATGGGGCGCTGGAAGTACCAGTCGATCGCTTCATCGGTGAGCGTGAGCAGGTAGGCAGCCAGTTCGCGGCGGGCCTTGTCTTCTTCTCCCTCCTGGCATAAGCGGATGACGTCCTTGCACTGGGCGCAGTGCGCTTCGCTGACGGGGAAGGCCACATACCAGTGGTCGCCGTCGGTGGCAGGGTGACGTACCTGATCCATATAGTCGGCGGCGGCCTGGTTCTGCGTCAGGTCCATTTTTTTCGCACTGCGGCCGATCACCAGGTGGGTGGTTTTGCTGATGGTGCTGCAGGTCATGTTGACCACTTTGAACATGCCGGGGCTCAGATCCGCAGCCTGCGCTGCGCGGGTGATGAAGGCGGCCAGGGCTTCCTCGATAAACTGGGCCATGATGGCCTCAATTTCCTTGGGTTCCGGGCGTTTGGCGCCACCGTTCATGCGCTGGATAAAGGCATCAGTACGCTGATGAAGGCTGTCACTGGAGCGGAAGGCCACATGGGGAGTTGTCATTCTTTTATTCCTTTCAGGCAATCAGGCACGAAACCCCATCTTACCCAGCGGGTATTCAGGGATGAATGACCCAAAGTGGTGGCCGGGTGGCTATTTCTTTTTCCCGGCGAATGGCAGATGATTCGCGACCGGCAAGAAACCCGCGTGATGGCGGGCCTGAGGAGAATGTCATGTTAGGCGTCGTGAACGCGGATGCGGACCAGGTAAAACGCTGGTTGCAGCAGGCCAATATCCAGCACTATATCTGTGAGCACTGCCATGCGCTGCACCTGTCTGAGTTGCAGGGCCGTGAAGGGGTGGTGGATGCGCGGCTGTTCGTGGAGGACGATGGCATCTTGCTGACCAGTGAACTGGAAGTGCGCCCGGCCGCTTTGTTTGCAGTACAGGCGGAATTGAGCCGGCTCAACATGGCGTATCCGTCGGTGAAGCTGTTTCTGGACGTGAACGATGATTCCCTGCCCCGCCTGGTGGTGTGCGATCTGCTACTGGGGCGTAATGGGGTGACCTTCGAGCAGTTCATCTATTTTGTGCAGGCGACGGTGGATGCCACCTCGCAATTGCTGGATGAATGCCAGGAGGAAGGTTGGCTGCTATGGCCAGACGACTTTGATCCTGACGCCGGTGGGGCGTTGCACTAACAGCGAGAGGGCACAGCCAGTGCATGATAATGCGGATCTGTTGGGCGGGGTGGGCGGCAGCCCACTCGATGGCCTGATTGATGGGCTGGCCCGGCAGGGTTTCGCGGTGGCGCCCGGCTATTTCCCGGCGGCGCTGGTGCGGGCCTTGCGCGAGGAGGCGTGTTACAAGGACCAGCACGGCGAGTTTCGCCTTGCCGGCATTGGCCGTCGCCAGGAACACCAGAAAGATACCCGCGTTCGCAGTGACCGCACCTGTTGGCTAAAAGGTGACTCGCTGGCCCAGTGCCAGTTGTTTGAAGGGCTGGAAAGCCTGCGGCTGGCGGTCAATCGCGAGCTCTTCATGGGCCTGTTCGAGCTGGAATCCCATTTTGCCATTTACGGGCCGGGGGATTTCTACCAGCGCCACGTGGATGCCTTTAACGGCAACAATGGCCGTTTGCTGTCTGTGGTGCTTTATCTCAACGATAACTGGCAAAGCGAATGGGGTGGGCGCCTGCGTATCTGGCCGGAGGCGGATGCAACCCGTGTGGCCACTGAGGTGGAGCCCCGTGCGGGGACGCTGGTGGCGTTCCTCAGCGAGAAAATTCCCCACGAAGTCTTGGCAGCTACCCGGGAACGCTACAGTATTGCCGGATGGTTCCGTTGCAACAACACTACCGCCGACTGGCTCGATCCGCCGCGCTGATACTGGGCTGCCTGCTACTGCCGCATCCGGTAGGTGCGGCGCTATGTGCCGAACCGGGGCGTGATGGTGCCATGTTGTCTGGCAGCACCATCAATGGTTATTTTTCCGGCCCGGACAACCAGGCGTTGCCCCCGGGCACGCGTACTCTGACGTTGTCCCATTCCCGTGGCCGGGCTGTGCTGCAGCCCGGCGATCTCGCCCTGTTAATGCAGGTTCAGGGCGCCCCCATCAACACATCGAACTCCCAGGCCTACGGCCAGATACGTACCGATGCACCTGCCCCGTGGGCGCAGGAGTGGGTGCGCATCGAGCGGGTGGATGCCGATCAGGTGCGCATCCTCGGCGCGGGCCCGGGGGGTGGGCTGCTCCATCATTATGACAATGCCCCGGCTAACGAGGAACAGGGCCGTCGGCGCTGGCAGCTGGTGCGGGTGCCACAATTCGACAGCCTGAGCCTGGAGCAGGATGTGGCGGCGTTGCCCTGGAATGGCACCACCGGTGGGGTATTGGCAGTGGATGTGCGCCGCCAGCTGGACCTCAATGGCCACACCCTGTCGGTGCGCGGCACGGGTTTCCGCGGGGCGCCGGCGGTGTCGTTGCAGGGGGCGTTGGGGCGGCCGGATGACTGGCGCTACAGCACGCCCAGTGTGGACGATCAGGCGGCGGGCTATGGCCACCATGGCAGCAAGGGGGAGGGCCTTGCTGGCACCCCTTTACTGCTATTGCCCGCTGCGACGCTGGGCTACCCCCAGGGCGATATGGCCAGGGGCGCGCCCGCCAATGCCGGTGGTGGGGGCAATGGGCTGGATCTGGCGCACCAGCAGTTGGGTAACGGCGGTGGCGGCGGTAATGGTGGCGCCGGTGAACAGGGTGCGCCGGAGCAGGGTGGCGGTGAGGGAGGCCACCCGGCGGTGGCAGGCTGGATACTGGGCGGCGGCGGCGGAGCGGCTGCCAAGCGCAACGGCGAGGGAGGAAACGGGGGATCGGGTGGCGGCCTGCTGGTGATTCGGACTGCGCGGCTTGTGGGCGAGGGCCTGCTGGATCTGAGTGGTTTGCCGGGGCGCGTGATCATAGGTACAGGCCGGACGGAGGCCATTGGCGGCGGTGGCGGTGCCGGTGGGACGCTCTGGCTGGATGCGCCTACGGCAACGACGGTATCGGCAAGCATTGAGCAAACCGGTGGCGCGGGTGGCGGTGCCGGGGGCGCTGGCGGGGCAGGCCAGCCGCTGGCGGCCCGGGATGGCATCATGCCGGCTCTGCGCCCGTTACCGGTTTCGGGTGTAGCGGCGGGCTATCGCTGTCGACCGGCGGGCCACTGGATCACCGGGCAGTTGTTTGAGGACAATGGCGCTGGCGAGCCGGCCCTGGCGTTTAACGGCCAGCCGGATCCGGGGGAGCGTCGTTTGGCGGGGTGGGCTGTGAGCCTGGCCGGTGCGGGCAACGAACCCGGCAGGATCAGCACAGTGGAAGGTGGGCATTTCCAGTTCCGGCTTTCTGAAGCTCGCAGCCAGGGGCAACCACTGGCCCTGACCCTGGCTCTGCCAGAACATTGGCACGTCCCGCAATTGCCGGGCCTTAACGGTCAGGCGGGCGAGCATGTCGGCGAGACGCTGCGTTGGGGCTTGCGTGCGTTGCCGGATCAACATTCCGGGCCGTTGTTATTGGGGCTGGTGTCCGAGCCGCTTTGGCGGGGGCCTGACAATCAGCATCTGGAAACGGGCAGCACCTCGGTGCTGCGGTTTGAATACCGTGCCAGCCTTAGCGGGCAGGTGCAGTTCGCCAGCGCCCACCCGGCGGTGCGCAGTTTGCTGATGGACCGCCACTGTTCTGGCAACAGTGAACAATGGCAGAGCGGTAAAAGCCCTGCCTGGACGGTTACGGCGGGTGAGCGGGTCTGTGTGCGCGTACCGATTCTGTTTCAGGGAAAAGGCACGGCCATTTCCGTGACCGCAACCACTGTCGCTGCCGGTGCTCCTGACGGGTTCTCGCTGCCTCCCCAGACTGTCACGGTAAAAATTCTTCCTGCCCCTTGAAAGTAATTTGCAGGCCCCCATTTTCTTATCCAGTGACAACTGGCCGGTTGGAGCAATGCAGACAGTCTTGATGACTGCCGGCGGCTCCGTGTCACATCAACCATTTTTAAACCGTTTTCCAGCGGACGCCTGCGGGGTCTGCTGGTGAGATTGGAATGAGGATAGTGTGATGAATACCGGATTTTCCCTTGCCCCGTTGTTTCGCCATTCTGTGGGTTTTGACCGTTTTGATGAGCTGCTGGACGCGGCGCTGCGTGCTGACCAGTCCAATGGCTACCCCCCTTACGACATCATCCGCGAAAGTGATGGCCGCTACCGTATTGTCATGGCCATGGCCGGCTTTGCGCGCAGCGACCTGGATATCACCGTGCAGGAAAATGAACTGCGCATTCGCGGTAACCTGAAGACGGAACAGGACAGTGAGCGAACCTGGCTACACCGCGGTATTGCCCGCAGGGCTTTCGAGCGCACGTTCAAGCTGGCTGACCATGTGGAAGTGGAGGCCGCCGGGCTGGAAGATGGCCTGCTGACGGTGACTTTGACCCGCGTGGTGCCGGAAGAGAAAAAGCCCCGTGTGATCCCGGTTGACGGTGCGCCGGCACCTACAAAAAGTAATTAATCGCTCACATTCTGTGACGCGGTTTTTGTGACACAGTAAAGGGGCCATTACGGCCCCTTTTTGTTAGTTTCAGGAGTAGTAAAGGCAACGGCTGCCCCAATAGCGCAATGGCATAACCGGTTGGAGCAGTCATCGCTAAAGGATCTGATCACGGCAGTGAGCGGTCTTCAGAAGCACTGCCGGTCAGGAAGACTGGCGCACAGTACGGTCCGCGTACTACACGCACAAAGCGGTCGATTGTTCGCCATTTGTTTGCCACAGGGAGAGGCAGCAATGAAACGACTCTACTATTTCACCAAATCACTCGCGTCCGTTCAGGGCATCACCGGTGAACTGCGTCAGGCAGGGATCGGTGAAAACCGCCTGCATGTCATGGGCACCGACACCATGGCCATCGCCCAAGCTCATGTACACGGCACCACCCCGTGGGAAGAAACCGACATCATGCATTCGGGGTTTCTCGGTGCGATTATCGGTATGGCGGCTGGCTTGTTCGGCGGCTTCTTGCTGGCAGGGCTTGATCCCTGGGGAACCAATCTGGAGAGTGGCGCCATTATCGGCGCGACCCTGTTTGGTACCTGTTTTGGTGCCTGGCTGGGCGGTTTGCGCGGTGTCTCGTCCACTAATCATCACTTGTCTCCCTATATCGATCGGGTCGAGCAGGGTGATTACCTGATGATGGTGGATGCCGATGACGATCTGCAGGCCACCAAGGTGGAAAAGGTCATGCATGGCCATCGCCATGAGGCGGAAGAGGCAGGCCGGGAAGAGCATTTCAGCCCGTTTGATTGAGTGAACGCCGGAGGCCAGATGCAGGACGCCGGATAAAGAAATCACCGCCAAGACGCTTGACGCGACAAGTGGTCCTTACACTGATTGGCGTCAGGCGTCAGGCGTCAGGCGTCAGGCGTCAGGCGTCAGGCGTCAACTTTTCCATCCAATAAGCCGCCACGTCCAGCATGCGGTGGCTGAACCCCCATTCGTTGTCGTACCAGGCCAGCAGTTTCAGCTGCGGGCCCAGTACCCGTGTGTGGTTGGTGTCCACCACACAGGAATAGGGCAGGTGATTGAAGTCGCTGGAAACCAGCGCCAGATGGTTCATCGCCAATACCCCCTGTAAATCCCCATGGGCGGCATTGCTGAGGCTCTCATGGACACCTTCCACCGTGACGGGCTGTTCCAGCAGTAGCGTCATATCCACCAGCGACACATTCAGCGTGGGCACGCGCACGGCCATGCCGTCCAGTCGCCCGGCCAGATGCGGGAGCACTTTCCCCACCGCCCTGGCGGCGCCGGTGCCGGTGGGGATCATGTTCACTGCCGCTGCACGCGCGCGCAGCAAATCGCCATGGGCCTTGTCCACCAGGTTCTGGTCATTGGTGTAGCTGTGGATCGTGGTCATCAACCCCTGCTTGACGGTGAAAGCCCGGTCGAGCACATCCACCAGTGGCGCCAGGCAGTTGGTGGTGCAGGAGGCGTTGGAAACGATTTGCTGGCTATCATCAAGCAGGCCGTGGTTAACGCCGTAAACCACCATGGCGTCGGCATCGTCCACCGGGTAGCTCACCAAGACGCGGCGGGCGCCAGCGTCCAGGTGGCCCTGGAGCTGTGCGTGCTGCTTGTAGCGACCACTGCACTCCAGCACCAGATCCACCGCGTGCTCGCCCCAGGGCAATTGATCCAGATCAGCGGTGGCGAAGCAGGGGACCCGGCGGCCATCAATCTCCATGGCATCGCCGTCATAATGCACGGAATAGGGCCAACGGCCATGGGTGGTATCGAAGGCAAGCAGGTGGGCAAGCACATTGAAATCGGCCAGGTCATTGATGGCGACCAGTTCAAAACGCTCCCGTGCCGGGTGTTCACTGAGGGCCCGAACCAGGCAGCGGCCGATGCGGCCGAAACCATTGATGGCAATGCGAATGGTGGGATGGTTGTCCATGGTGCCTCCCTGTCCGCGGATAGGCCGGGCAGGGTGCTTGCGCCTTGCTGGCGGCCCTGCTCTTGCTACTTCGAGTGTAGTCCTGCGGCCAGGGCAGGGCCAGCCTGCTCAAGCTTTAGTCAGATGAACGCCCAGGCCCCGCTGTTCTCTTGCAATAGCCGTGGGCATTCGCCACAATGCGCGCTCGTTTCGCGGCTGCCATGCCCGAAGCGCGTTATGGTCGACCCGTCGGTCCCCCCGCAACGATAAGCTGCGAACCCCGCCAGGCCCGGAAGGGAGCAACGGTAGCAGTGGACTTGTGTGCCGGGGTGCGGCTGGCGGGAAGACCGCTCTAATTCCCCCGCTACACGCCGCTCGCTTTCACGTAACACGCTTCTCCCACTGTCCTCCCCCCGGGAACTTCGATAGCATAAGCGCTCTGATTCCAATCCCTTTGTATTGGTGGCCATGATTGCCGCTGGAGTGCTATGAGTTATCAGGTCCTTGCCCGTAAATACCGCCCCCGTACCTTCGATGAACTGGTGGGGCAGGAGCACGTTTCACGGGCCCTGATGCATGCCCTGGATCAGGATCGGCTACACCATGCCTACCTGTTCACCGGAACGCGCGGGGTGGGGAAAACCACCATTGCCCGTATTCTCTCCCGCTGCCTGAACTGCGAGCAGGGTGTCAGTGCCCGTCCTTGCGGCGTATGCCCTACCTGTCAGGAGATTACCGACGGCCGCTTCGTGGACCTGATCGAAGTGGATGCGGCCAGCCGTACCAAGGTGGAAGACACCCGCGAGCTGCTCGACAACGTGCAGTACGCACCGACCCGGGGCCGCTACAAGGTGTACCTGATCGATGAGGTGCACATGCTCTCGGCGCATTCGTTCAATGCGTTGCTGAAAACCCTGGAAGAACCGCCTCCCCATGTGAAATTCCTGCTGGCCACCACCGACCCGCAGAAATTGCCGGTGACCGTGCTGTCCCGCTGTTTGCAGTTCAGCCTCAAGGCGTTGCCCGCCGAGCAGATTGCCGGGCACCTGAAGACCTTGCTCGACAAGGAAATGATTCGCTACGAAGAGCCGGCGCTGCTGTCGCTGGGTAAAGCGGCTCAGGGTTCCATGCGGGATGCGTTGAGCCTGACGGATCAGGCGATCGCCTTCGGCAGTGAGCAACTCAGCAGTGAGGCGGTGAACGCCATGCTGGGTACGGTGGACCGCAACCACGTCCTGACGCTGCTGGTGGCGCTGGCGGAGCAGGAGCCCGGTGGTGTGTTGCAGGCGCTGGCGACGGTCAGCGAGCATTGTCCCGGCGAGCTGGCCTTGCTGGATGAACTGATCAGCCAGCTTCACCAGCTGGCGGTGTGCCAGGCGGTGCCCGGCAGTTATGACGAGACCCAGCAACAGCTGGCGGCCGCACTCACTGCGGAACAGATTCAACTGTATTACGACGTGGCCCTGAGAGGGCGCCGCGACTTGCAGGATGCACCGGATAGCCGTGCCGCACTGGAGATGTTGTTGTTGCGCATGGTGCTGTTTACGCCCAAGGGTGTGCTGGTGCAGGGGGACAGCCCCGCCGCAAAAAAGCCTGAAGCGGCAGTGCCGTCGGCAGAGCCCGGCGGTAAGCCGGATTTGCGTGCCCTGCTGAACAGTCCGCCTGCCGCTGCGTCTCACTCAGAACCTGCTGCGCGCCCTGCTGCTCAGCCCCCCGAGCCGGCCCCTGCCACGGTGACATCTGCGCCCGCTCAGCAAACGGCTCCTGTAGAGGCGGCGGCACCTGCGTCTGCGGATGACGCCCCGCCCTGGGATGAGGGCCCGGCTTCTTCTTCTCCGTCAGCGTCGGCGGCCCTGGCCCAGGTAGAAGCGAATCAGCCAGAGCCTGCTGCCGAGGCTGCAGCGGCGGTGGCAGCCCAACCGCAGAGTGACCCTGAGCCAAACGCTGAGCCTGCCCCGGAATCCGAAAACCTGGCGCCATTGGCGGAGCCGACCAATGAGGCGGAAGTGGCCACCTGGTGGGCCGCCTTGTTGTTGCGCCTGGACGTGGATGGCACGGTGCGCAATATCGCTCGTAATGCGGTGTTGATCAGCCGTGAGGAAAGCGTCTGGACGCTGCGCATCAGCCCCGGGCATCAGGTGCTGGTCAACAAGGAGCGGCTGGAAGAATTGAGCGGTGCGCTGGGCAATTACTTCCAGCGACGCATTCAGGTTCAGGTGGAATTTGAGCAGCAGCCGGGCGAGACCCCGGAGCGAATGGCCGAAGCGCGTCGGCAGGAATTGCTGGCCCAGGCCAAGGATACCCTGCACGCCGACCCGGTGGTGCAGCAGTTGGTCACCACCTTTGCGGGGCGATTGGACGAAGAAAGCGTCACCCCGAAAGAGACAGTGGAATAAGTACGCCGGAAGCGAGACGCATGACCCCGGACGCTATAATCAAAATCACAAGCAAAGAACGCAAGAGACTTGACGCGGCAGCGATGCTTTTAGACTGATCATGCGTCATGCGTCATGCGTCATGCGTCATGCGTCATGCGTCATGCGTCATGCGTCATGC
>OLHL01000156.1_pt1 | contig 36110 bp, 30 predicted proteins | sample 1609441 | NCBI WGS metagenome assembly OLHL01 (sample SAMN05416833, study PRJEB24817) | seawater metagenome | isolation source: Sea water | place: Canada:Atlantic | collected 2013-07 | reverse complement strand
GAGATAGCGTAGCGTCTCGTGGGCTCGGAGATGTGTATAAGAGACAGATACTATATTGATCGACTTTAACCGTGACGTTTGGGGTTATATCGCACTAGGACATTTCAAGCAAAAAACCATTGCTGGCGAAATCGGTTCATCAACCATGCCTCATAAAGTGAACCCAATTGACTTTGAAAACTCCGAAGGAAACTTAGGCTTGGCCAATGCCTTGTTTGGGCATCTTGCCAGTAAACTACCAGTATCTCGCTGGCAGCGAGACCTAACGGACTCAACTGTATTACGTAACCTAGGTGTGGGTGTGGGATATGCCATTATTGCCTATCAAGCGACACTAAAAGGGATCAGTAAACTGCAAGTTAATGAACAGAGTTTATTGAACGAACTCGATAACAACTGGGAACTACTCGCAGAGCCAATTCAAACCGTTATGCGTCGCTACGGCATTGAAAAACCTTACGAGAAATTAAAAGAACTCACCCGCGGTAAAAAAGTTAATCAGCAGATTATGGCGGAATTTATTGACGGGCTTGAATTACCAGATGAAGCAAAAGTTCAGCTAAAACAATTAACGCCGTCTAACTACATAGGCCAAGCGGTCGACCTTGTTAACCAGATCTAAGCTATAGCTAAACGAGGGGATCGCTATCCCCTCACCTTTTCGGCATATTTTCTGACCAAACTTCACTCTAGTTACGCCCAAATTTACACCCCACTTTTTTAGCCTATACTCAATTCCTCTTGGTCAAATGGAAGACCTCATGGTCACTCGCATTTTACACGCATGGATTTGGTGCGGCATTCCAACTAATCCCACGTATGATATTAATCCTACTCGGATCAGCAACATCATTAGTTTGATGGTTATCTTTGTACTTTTACTGCAGGTGCCCATTAGTGCGTATTACTGGCGCTATGATGGATTATACAAATTAGGTTTGATCGTAAGTCACTGTGCACTTCTATGCTTTGTCCCGTTACTCAATCGGGCTCAACTTCAGCCGCTAGCAAAAATGGCACTGGTATTCATTTTCATTAGTTATATCTGTTGGTCTAGCGTCATCTGGCAAGCCAATGTTCACGTGCACTACTATCTATTATTAGGCATTTTTGTTTGTCCTTTCATCTTTAGTAACCAACGAGTCACAATGTGGCTAAGCATTTTGTCCCATGTCTTGTTTTTCTTACTGATCGATGGATTTTTTATCTTGCGTGTTAACCCCCAAGAACTGTCTGAGTATCATCAGACGGTCAGTGTATCAAGTAGCGTATTTCTGGCTTTATCTTGCACGTTAACGAGCTTTCATATTGGACGTAATATGACACGTACCCAGCAAAAACTGTCGTTAGCCAATCAACGTTCAGAATCTCTTTTATTGAACATTCTGCCGCTGCCAATTGCCCAACGTTTGAAATATGCAAAAGGTAAGATTGCCGACCAATATGAACAAGCGTCTATATGTTTTGTTGATTTGGAGAGTTTCAGCTTATTGGTTAAATCTTTAAAAGCCCATGAGCTCGTGGATTTGCTTGATGATGTCTTTACCCAGTTTGATCAGCTAAGTACTTATCATGGGCTGGAAAAAATAAAAACCATAGGTGATGGATATATGGCAGCAGCCGGAGTTCCCAAAAGTAACAATGCGCATGCACTGCAATGTTGCGCATATGCTCTGGCAGTAAAAGAGGCTTTTGTTAGGCTGCAAATCAAATACGACCTTAGAACGGGGCTACGTATTGGCATCGGTTCTGGGGAAGTGGTAGCCGGTGTCATAGGTCGCAGTAAATTCTGTTACGATTTGTGGGGGGAAGCTGTTACCCTTGCAGCGAGAATGGAAAGCCACGGCCGCAGTGATCATATTCAAGTAACGCAATCGACTTACGAGATGGCCAAACACAAATATTGCTTTGAACCCAGAGGTGTAGTGAGTGTTAAAGGGTTAGGCCAAATTCAAACCTATTGGTTGCTCGGTGTAAAAGAATAAGTCCAGCTCAATTTCACGCTTCTAAAATAAAATAACAATCAGCACAAGGGCTGCAGTTACCATGTATGTATTTGACAATTTTGATCCAGAAATATTTTTAGATTATCACTGGCAAAAAAGCCCCGCAGTATTCAGACGCACATTCAAGAAATTTGTAGATCCGCTTGACGAACATGAGCTCGCTGGGTTGGCGCAAGACCCCCGTATAGATTCACGTGTAGTTTCTCTTGAGAAAACTACCTGGCAAGTAGAGCATGGTCCAATTGCTGACTTCGAAAAGGCATGTAAAGGGAATTGGAGTCTATTAGTACAAAGTGTTGATCAACATATAGATGAAGCAGACCAGCTTATTCGTATGTTTAATTTCATTCCCTATTGGCGGCTTGATGACTTAATGGTGAGTTTTTCAAATGAAGGGGCTGGTGTTGGGCCTCATCTTGATCAATACGATGTGTTCATCATTCAAGGAAAAGGCAGTCGTCGCTGGCAGGCGGGTGATAAGGGAGAATACCCAACGTTTTATCCTCACCCAGATCTCAGTCAAATTACGCAATTTGAGCCTATTGTCGATGAAGTTTTGCAGCCTGGGGATATGATATACATCCCCGCTGGTTGCCCGCACAACGGTGTAGCCTTAGAAGATTGCATGAACTATTCCGTTGGCTTTCGAGCGCCATCACAACAGGATTTACTCTCTTCTTTTGCTGATTACAGTATTGACTTAGGTTTGTTTAAAACCCGTTATCAAGACAGAGGGCTAACACCAAGACGGGACCCAAGTGAATTAGCACAAGCCGAAATTAGCAGTTTTAGAAAAATGCTTCACGAGACCATTGATTCAGCTCACTTTGAACGCTGGTTAACGTCTCATTTTAGCAATACTCAGCTTAATCAGGGCTATGATGAGCAGCACAACCCAGATTACACCTTGAGCGAAATACTAGACTTGTTCGACGAACACACAATATTTGAGCGTCAACCTGGAGTACGTCCTGTATATCTCACAAAAAACGACCCTCAACATTCGTTAGAGTTCTTCATCGAAGGCCAAGCCTTCTTTGCACCCGCCAAGTATGTTCCCGCCGTACGTGAATTACTCAAATCACCCACATGGCAATACCAAGCATCAAGTACGACTGCCACTCCTTTGTCGGTTAATCATTTTTGGGTACAACTTATGAGTGAGTTGGTCAATGCTGGTGCATGGTTGCCTAAAGAAGAAACCTATTAAAAAGAATGTCCTAGAATATGAACCGAAGCCGGCTTGCATCAGCGAGCCCGCTTTGGCTGATGCTAAACTGAAGCCTTAACGAACTACCTAAAGTCACGCGATTTCATAACAGGTGAACTTCTATAGGGTTTTCACCTAGTCTTCTTGCAAATCAGTTATGTCATCAATAAGGTTTTGCAGTTCATTTAAGGCTTTTTTCTTTTGTTTCGCGCTAAGTGATTGCCCAAGCTCAGCTAACATGGCCGCATATACCTGATTATTGTGTTGTGATATTAAGACAAGTTCATCGTCTTGATAACGCTCAGGGTGTGACAATAAATCTAAGAAGTTTTGTTGAAAATCAGGCTCCTGGCGCTTATTCAGTAGCATCTCAAAAGCGGCTTTCTGAATTCGCTGGCGATAAGCCATCCATAGATCAAAACTGCTTTTAAACTCGTCTGCATACGTTACGATTATCGATTTTTGTTCAGGACGTAGCTTACCGATAAACTCCTTAGCGTTATCCTGGGTATCTTCGATATTTTTCTCTAAACGCTCTTCTAATGTACGCTCTTTGCGCTTTTCAATTCGTTCTTCATTTTGTTCATTTAACTCAGCAAATAAGTCAATGACTTGTTCATCCGTCAAATGTGGGGCAAGGTTCACCAATTCAGGGCTAACGTGATCTCTAAAACGCACCCAGTGCTGCTTACCGAGCTCAAAATGCGCTAACCATTGTGTTTGGCTAACCGGTCCGGATGAAATCTGTTGATATAAGGCTGTGAGATGAGATTTATATTCGCTCAATTCGTCTTGACGATGCCAATGCATCCACTTCTCAACATGACCATCAAGCAGTGATTTTTGGCTTTTATCTAACTCTATATAGTCATCAATATACCAATACATCAACCAGTCAATATTGTTGTAGGCGAACTTTGAGCTACACCCAGTGAGCAGTAAATTGAGGGTAAAAAAAAGCAAAATGAATTTTTTCATGAATATATCAACCACGTGACTGAAGCAAAATACAAAAAATGGCGCCTGACGATTTTACGTTTGTTGTTAAAAGTATTGCTGCCATCTAAATGTTTAGCTAGAGATTTAGATAGATATCGACCTAATCCCATTACCTATCATTGAATATAAGCACTAACGTCGCCAAAGTCGTTATACTTTTTCCTTACCTGTCAGCCAGTTTGTTACCAAATATTAACTATTAATCATACTCTTAACATTATCTCTATGGCTGCGACTCACCTTTAACTCGGTCCCATTAGATAAAATAAGATGGTACTCGCCACTTACATGACTGACTAATTTTTGCACATACTTGATATTCACTATTGCTGAGCGATGCACTCTGACAAAGACACGAGGGTCGAGTTCTTCTTCTAGCTCTTTCATGGTGCGGCGCATAATGTGGGTTTGTTCTAGCGCGTGTACACACATGTAATCGCCTGCAGCATCAATCCACTGCACATCAGCCAATGATACGCGTGTTACTTCCGTGCCATCTTTGATGGCTAATACATCACCGTATTGAGTCGTATTTAATACTTCACCGCTGGCTAAGCGGCGCAATATGTCTTCACAGTCGTCACCTGTAAAATCAGCAACAATCTTAGCTAAGGTTTGTTTGTGATCAGACTCGCTGTGTAAAGACACATGATTAATGACTTTATCAACAGCAACACGCAAGCGTTCATCGTCTACTGGCTTTAGTACATAATCTAATGCGTGAGCATCAAATGCCTTTATGGCATAGGTATCGTAAGCGGTAACAAAAATAACCATCGGTACAGGTTGATTTAGCTCTCGCAATTTATTAATGACCTGAAAACCATTCAAGCCTGGCATTTGAATGTCCAAAAATATTAAATCTGGGCGTAACTGAGGAATAAGCGCGACCGCTTCTAGCCCATTTTTACACTGAGCAACAAGGTTGATTTCTGCAAAATCCGCTAAGCGCATCGCGAGGCCTTTTCTCGCTAACGGCTCGTCATCAATTATTACGGTGTTAATTTTCATGCACGACTTCTTATGTCTCAAATGGAATACGAATACACACTTTTATACCAGAAGGCTGACTGTTTGAAATACTAAATGAAAAATCATCTTTGTATAACGACCCTAACCGCTCTTGAATATTTTGTAAGCCTACGCCATTTTCGCGATACATTTGGCCATCTTTAATATCAGCTCCAGGGCCATTATCAGTAACTTCAAGCATTAAATCTCGCCCGAACACTTTAGCTGAAATAGCAATGCATCCGCCTTCCTCGAGCTTCGAAATAGCATATTTAATGGAATTCTCAATAAGCGGCTGCAGAATCAAACTCGGTACTAATGCCTCATTCGCAGTTGGTTGTACATCCCATATAACGGTAAGGCGATCTTCGAAACGTACTTTCTCTATCGCCAAATAGAGGGTTAACGCTTCTATTTCTTGTCGAAGAGGGACTTTTTTAATCGGATCTTTATCCAGCGAATAACGCAAAAAGTCACTTAAACGACTAACCATTGACTCTGCCGTCTTATTTTCTTTCATCAAAATAAGCGTAGAGATAGCGTTCAAGGTATTAAACAAAAAATGTGGATTGAGCTGATAACGCAACATTTTAATGTGCGCTTGGTGCGCCATGGTAGAGGCACGAAGACTGTTTTGTTTCTCTTTCAATAACATTTGGTAGTTCTTAATACCAAAATATAGGCCTGTCCAACAACCGATCATGATCAGTGAGTTAACCGTGTTGGTGAAATACATATACCATTCTTCTGGGCGATAGCCCTTTTTATATATCTCCCAGTAATTAACGTTTTTCACCAACGCCCACATTAATGCAACGATATACACACTGGCTAACACCACCATTAGCATTTTCAGTGGACTGAGTTTCATCGCCCGAGCGAAAATGTAGCGTAATGGTATGGTTAACAGCCAACCAGCATAAGCATTCAAGATGATCACGAACAGCCAAACGCTGCGCATATCATGTAAAAAAGAGCCTATGTAGTAAATTACTGCGAAACCGCCCCAACCAAGGGTGTGTAACGTCCAAAACAAACGTTCGCGAGTTTCAAATAAAGCCTGCCACTTCATTTTCGAAATACCATTAAAATTCAATGAAATAAGCATTATACGGGAAAGGTGAACCTAATGTTGTCGCTTGGGCGTGCGCCCTTCCCCGTTTATCGCATATTACGCTTAACCACAGCGAGAAACGGGGGAAGCAATTAATACGGAATGTTCATGCGTTTAAGCCAATGTACCCACCACCATGCAGGCCCAACGAGCAAAAACTGCACGTCTTTTAGAAATGACGGGCTTTTACCTTCTACTTTGTGACCAACAAATTGCAGGATCCACATCACCACAAACAACACTAAGCACACCATCCAAACGTCATACACAGAACGCTCGATGAGCATAATGCCATACAAAGACACCACACTAAGCAACGTCATCGCAGCGCCGATTGGCCCTGACAAACGAAAATAGTAAATCAACATTGGAATCACTGCGATATGCGCCCAAGTGACATCAAAATGTACTAACACCTCTGGACGAGGAATAGACCACACTAACCCTAGGGTCACAAAATAAATGGCAGGCACCGCCACCGCATGGATCAAGATATTGAATTTATTAGTATGGCTATGCCCGTACTCATTTAGCAGTATTTCTATTTGGCGCATTTATTATCTCGCTCTTATTTTACATCTAGTTAACATAATAGCATCGAGAATACCTAAAACCACGAAACCAGTCTATTGTCCTTTAGCTTAATCAATATTGATCAGTAACTGAGACAGCAGCTTAGCCACATCATTTTCATCGTCACAAAATTTAATACCAAAATAGTGACGACTATCGTCCTCTTTTTTATTACGTACATGCCCCGACAAATTAATGTCATCCCCTTCAGAGTTAGGGATAAGCAACTCAAGCTCTTGATCAACAAGCGGTTTAACACCTTTGGCATCTCGGCCAATGCTGATCATGCAACCTTGATTAGAAATATCACGCACTAAGCAGGGCACTATGTGGCTGCGCTCTTGGCTGTCAATCAACAAAGCGGCAATGCGCGTTTGGGCGCGTTGTTCTGTTCGCAAACCATGGCTTTGTAAACTTTCCGGCAATGAGGTAAAAATCAGCTTTGACGGTTTAGTGATCACTATGATGATTTTGACTTTAAATGCCACGATTTCGCCGGTTTCGTCTTCCAATATACAGCGTACTATCATGGTATTGTTCATATAAATGGCACCACCTAAACCAGCCCATTTATTTTCATCGGGAAAACGAAAGATCAAACTACGATTTCCATCCATTCCAACAAATTCGGTTTTAACCCGTCTCTTTAAGGTTGGTGAATGAATTTGTAGGTCTACGATCATCCCCGAACGCATCGATCGCAATTTAAACAATTCATCCCTTGATAAGCCGCTGTTATTTGGCAAGAGTCAGCATCCTGTATATGAAGAAAACAAAATTAGGTGTACTTACTTCATTTAACGTAAAATTGGCCAGAATATAAAGTAATTTCGTTAAGATTTATCCTCAAGTCGTCGTAAAACGACTGGAATGTATGCAATTCATCTCTCTGTTTTTAAAGGTTTTAGTTCATGCCACAAGACTCTTTTGATATCCACTACACTGTTAACGTCTCATCTCTAGCTGGTCATTTAATTGACGTTAGCTTGCACATTAACCTCGCCTCAAACGAGGGCCACGAACTGAGCTTACCGGCTTGGATACCGGGCAGTTACATGATCCGTGACTTTGCAAAAAACCTAGTAGAAATAAGCGCGAAAGACAAAGACGGCAATGCAGTTGAACTACGCAAACTTGATAAGCAAACCTGGAAGCTTGCCGCCAATAGCGGGCCAATCGAAGTGTGTTATCGTGTTTATGCCTACGATTTATCGGTGCGCAGTGCTTATGTCTTCGATGACTTTGCTTTTTTCAATGGAACCAGTGTATTCCTTGCACTGAAAAGCCATCGAGATACTCCTTGTTTAGTCACATTGGTTAAGCCGCAGCTCGCACCGTGCGATAATTGGCGTGTTGCCACCACCCTGCCCCTAGCGAACACCACAGAGCACCATGAGTTCGGTGAATATCAGGCAAAAAATTACAACGAGTTAATAGACCACCCCATTTTACTCGGCAATTATGACGTTATTCCCTTTGATGTGGTTACCCCTATCAAGGAATTAGGCGCAGCAACGCCGCAGCATACCTGCCAATTTGAATTGATTTTAGCGGGTGGGCATCGCAGCGATACCAAGCGCATGGCTGAAGATTTACGCAAACTATGTGCTCATCACTTTGCTCTGTTTGATGACACGCCCCCCGTGGATCGTTATTTATTTATCACCATGCTTACCGGCAAAGATTTCGGCGGCCTAGAGCACGTATCGTCCACCGCGTTATTGTACAGCCGCGATGATTTACCCAGTCTGGCGCAAGCTGACCATATGCCTGATGGCTATCGCACATTTTTGAGCCTATGTAGCCATGAGTTTTTACATACATGGCATGTGAAGCGCACCAGACCGGCAGTATTGCAAGCCAGCGAATTGAGCCAAGAAACCTATACTCCCCAACTGTGGATCTACGAAGGCTTCACGAGTTATTACGATGACATCAGCTTAACGCGCAGCCATGTCACAGGTCATGACAGCTATTTAGAGGTATTGGGCCAAACGCTTACTCGATTAGAGCGAAACGCGGGTCGCTTCAAACAAACAGTGACTGATTCGAGTTTTGATGCATGGACCAAGTTTTACCAACAAGACGCCAGCGCGATCAACAATATTGTTAGTTACTACGTCAAGGGGGCTGTGATTGCTTTGTGTCTGGATTTACAGATACGCATGAACACTCACCATACAAAAAGTTTAGATGACGTTATGCGCTATCTCTGGCAGCAACACGGCAAAATAGACCAAGGTACCCCAGACGATATTATTCATCGCATCGTACTTGAGGATATGGCGCTGCCCTTAGCCTCATTTTTACAAGATGCTTTGTATTCCACCAAGGAATTGCCCGTTGCGGCCTTATTAAATAAGTTTGGCGTCACCTTGCACAAACGCTCACGCATCGATGGCAGTGACCTAGGCGGAAAACCGGCTCCGCGTGTAGCAAAAAATCAATTTGGCGCAGCGTTTAAAGCCGCAGATACTGGCGTGATCATTACCCAAGTTACTGAAAATAGCCCAGCGTATGACGCCGGTCTGCAAGTCGGCGATCAGTTAATCGCCTTAGATAGCTGGCAAGTCACCGCTGGCAATCTATTGAGTATCTACCAGCAATTTTCACCTAGTACACAGGTAACACTCGATGTATTGCGCCATCAGCGCTTAAAACAATTGCTCATGTCAGTAGAAGCGGCCATAACAGACACAGTGTATTTAACTGTCAATGATCAAACCAAGCTGCAAAAATGGTTACCTAGCCTCAAATCATAGTGGCGTATTGGTACTAGATTGAGGGAGTTTCATCTTGAACCATCCGCGCTATAAAGCGCACTTTGCATTTTGCACCAGTTTTGTACATTTACCCCAGTTCAGGGCAAAACTGGTGCAGTTATCACTTCTGTATTACCTCTACACTTTATAAAAGTCTTATTAATTAAGCCTATAGCAGAATATTTCTCGGGCATGAACTTTGCTGTAAACGTTAGCACATAATTAATTTGCTATTTACTCAGCATCATAAAAAGGATCAGTCCAATGCAACCTCAACCATTAGATATGCAGCAGTTCATTTGCAATATGCCCAAAGCTGAGCTGCACGTTCACCTTGAAGGCACCCTTGAACCTGAGTTAAGTTTCGCTTTAGCCACTAAGAACAATATCCCATTAGAGTACGACACCCCAGAACAACTTGTTGCAGCCTATGACTTTCACGACTTACCCTCTTTCTTAAAAATATATTACGCAGGCATGAATGTACTGCAACAAGAAGAAGATTTTTATCAACTCACTTGGGATTATTTAGCCAAAGCAGCTAGCGAAAATATCGTATACGTCGAGCTATTCTTCGATCCTCAAGCGCATACATGCCGTGGAGTTAGCTTTGAAACCATCATTACCGGTATTCATAAGGCGCAACTCGACGCAGAACAAAAACTCGGGATACGTAGCCAGCTCATCATGTGTTTTTTGCGTGAGCTCAGTGCAGAGTCAGCGATGGAACACCTCAAACTCGCCATGCCCTATTTGCCTTGGTTAGTCGGTGTAGGGCTAGATTCTAACGAACAAGACAACCCACCAGCGAAATTTGCCGCGGTATTTGAATACGCTCGTGCATTAGACTTAAAACTAACGATGCACTGTGACGTTAACCAGCAAAATACCCTGACCCATATCAAGCAGTGCTTAGATGATATTCAAGTAGATCGCATTGACCACGGGGTAAATGCCCTACAAGACCCAGCTTTACTGGCTTCTATCAAACAAAAACAACTGGGTTTAACGGTTTGTCCAGTATCGAACCGTTTTGTGGTGCAATCATTAACCTCAAACGAAATTCGTCAGATGCTTGAGCACGATTTACTGGTCACCATTAACTCGGACGACCCTGCATATTTTCGAGCCTACTTAAATGACAACTTTTTAGCACTGCAAAAAGAAGGACACTTTAGCGCACAGGATATCGTCACTATGGTAAAAAACGCCTTCAACGTAGCTTGGTTAAAAGACACTGAAATTAGCCAGTATCTTTATCAAGTAGACCTATACGTTAAACAGGCACAATATCAAGCTGCGTAATGACAAAGCGCTACAGCTGATAAGGGTACTAAAGCTACCCTTAGCCTAGTCCAATTATAAGTAGTTTTGGTGGGTGTTTATCAATGGTTGTGATACAGATTTTGATTGTTATCTTGGTGCACTGAAGCACACTGTACCAAACAAAAATGTACAAAACGAAGATGTACAAACAATAATCAATTCCGGAGCAACCATGATAAAGGCCTACGCTGCACATGAACCAAAAGGTGAGCTTACCCCATTCGAGTACGATCCAGGGGAACTAAAACCCGACGAAGTTGAAATTGATGTGATGTATTGCGGTGTATGTCACAGCGATCTTAGTGTCATTGATAATGAATGGGGGATCAGCAAATATCCAGTTGTCGGCGGGCACGAAGTGGTCGGCCGCATTCGCCAAGTCGGCAGCGCAGTAAAAGGGCTCAAAGTCGGTCAAGTCGCTGGTTTAGGGTGGCACGCTAGCTATTGCGAACATTGCCGTCAATGCGACACAGGCGATCATAACTTGTGCGCCAAAGCCCGTCCGACAATTGTCGGTCATCATGGCGGGTTCGCCGATAAAGTGCGAGCGCAAGAAAGTGCCGTGGTAGCTATCCCCGATGGAATTGATTTAGCCTCGGCAGGCCCACTATTTTGCGGCGGCATTACGGTGTTCAATCCATTGAGCGAATTTAATATCAAGCCCACAGACAAGGTTGCGGTGATTGGTATCGGTGGCTTGGGGCATCTCGCGTTACAGTTCTTAAACGCTTGGGGCTGTAAAGTGACGGCGTTTACTTCAAGCGAATCGAAACAAGAAGAGGCGCTAACTTTAGGTGCCCACAATGTGATTAACTCCCGAGACAAAGACCAAATTAAACAAGCCTCTGGCGAATTTGACCTAATTATTTCAACGGTAGCAGTATCGCTTGATTGGGAGGCTTACATCAGCACTCTCGCCCCCAGAGGACGCTTGCATTTTGTGGGCGCGCTAACCCAGCCGCTAAAAATAAGTGTATTTTCATTGATGTCACAACAGCGCAGCGTATCAAGCTCGCCCGTCGGCAGCCCGGCAACCATCAAAAAAATGCTCGAATTTGCCAAGTTGCACGACATTAAACCGGTCATCGAAGCCTACTCATTTGACCAGATTAATCAAGCACTTGAAAGGCTACGTACGGGTGACGTTAAGTATCGCATCGTATTGAAACGCTAATGTTGAAGCACTAAACCTTTGCCAAATACAAAGCGCGCCCTAAGCAGTCGAAAACTGCCTTGAGGCGCGCTGGTGAACGGTAATACTACACATTACTGATTTTTTAAGCTGTGCTGTCGCCACAAAAAGTACACAGCAGGCACGACCAATAAACTCAATATTAGCGCGCTTGCCATTCCTCCTACCATAGGGGCGGCAATTCTGCTCATGACCTCTGAGCCTGTACCGCTGCCATACATCACAGGCAACAATCCAATAATGACCGTGGCCACCGTCATCATCACAGGGCGTACCCTAAGCCCAGCGCCTTGCATCACACTGTCGCGCAGCGCTTCTATGCTAATACGCTCACCCTCTTTTTGCGCACTATCGGTTAGTCCTTGATAGGCCTGATTTAAATACACCAGCATAATAACGCCAATTTCTACAGCGACGCCCGCCAAGGCGATAAAGCCAACCCCAACAGCAACGGATAGATTAAAGTCTGCCAGATATACCAGCCAAACGCCGCCAATCATGGCCAAGGGTAAGGTCCCCAGAATGATAGCCACTTCTGCAAAGCGCTTAAAGTTCAGGTACAAAAGCAAAACGATAATGGCAAGGGTTAACGGGATAACATAATTCAGTTTATCTTTTGCACGCTCGATATACTCATATTGGCCCGCCCAAGTGACGCTGTAGCCTGGTGGTAAATCGAGTTTATCTTTGAGTAACGCCTGTCCGTTTTCTACATAATGGCTGACATCGATATCTTCAATATCAATGAATATCCAACCATTTAGTCGCGCGTTTTCGCTTTTGATCGCCGCCGGACCATCATCAATATAAACACGAGCCACGTCTGCTAAGGTAATGTGCTGGCCACTTGAGGTCACAATCGGTAATAAGCTAATTTGCTCAGGCGAGTCACGGTAGGCCTCAGGGTAACGAATATTAATCGGGTAACGCGCTAACCCCTCAACCGACTCTCCTACATTAACCCCGCCGATTGCCATCGAAACCACTTGCCCAATAGCATTAATACTTAAGCCGAATCGGGCAGCGGCTTCTCGGTCGATATCCAACTTAATATAGCGCCCGCCAACCGCACGCTCTGCATACACAGAAGCAGAGCCTTGCATTGGCGATAATATACGCTCAATGTCTTGCCCTAGTTTTTGAATAACCGCTAAATCTTCACCCGCCACTTTGATACCCACAGGGGTTTTAATTCCCGTAGCGAGCATATCAATGCGCGTTTTTATCGGCATCACCCAAGCGTTTGTCACCCCAGGAAAGTTTACCACTTGCTCCAGTGCGTCCCGTATATCGGCTTTGGTCATGCCTGGGCGCCATTCACTTTGAGGTTTAAATTGAATAAAGGTCTCAATCATGGTCAAAGGCGCAGGATCAGTCGCTGTGTCTGCTCTGCCAATCTTGCCGAATACATTTTTGACTTCAGGTACGCTGCGTATGAGCTTATCGGTTTGCTGCAGCACTTCCCGCGCCTTACCTACAGATATCCCCGCATAGGTCGTTGGCATATACATTAAATCCCCCTCATCAAGAGGTGGCATAAACTCACTGCCTATGTCGTTAAGAGGATAAAAACCCACAACAGTAACCATCAATGCCACAAGCACTGTACTTTTTGGGTAACGCAAAACGGTTTTAAGGGCTGGCATATAAAGAGCAATAAGCCCTTTATTGACAGGATTTTTATGTTCACTGATCACCTTACCGCGGATCGTATAGCCCATAAGCACAGGCACCACGCTAATAGCCAAACCAGCTGATGCAGCCATGGCATACGTTTTCGTAAACGCCAGCGGCGCAAACATACGTCCCTCTTGCGCTTCGAGCATAAAAACAGGTAAAAAACTGACCGTGATAATCAACAAACTGAAAAACAATGCAGGCCCTACTTCTGATGCCGACTTAATGACGATCTCCCAGCGGTTATCGTCTGTCAGTTCGGTGTCCTGCATATGCTTATGCATGTTTTCTATCATGACAATAGCACCGTCAGTCATTGCCCCAATGGCGATAGCAATCCCTCCAAGAGACATAATATTAGCGTTAATGCCTTGCCAGTACATGATGATAAATGCCACTAATATGCCTAGCGGCAAACTGACAATTGCCACCAAAGATGAGCGCACATGAAATAGAAATATGGCGCACACCAAACCAACAATTAGCAGCTCTTCAATTAACTTTGACCACAAATGATCCACCGCGCTGGTTATAAGTTCAGAGCGGTCATAAACCGGAACCACTTCTACCCCTTCTGGTAGCCCCTGTTTCAACGCTTCAAGTTTTTGTTTAAAAGCGTCTATGGTTTTTTGCGCGTTATCACCAAAACGCATTACGGCAATGCCTCCAACCACTTCCCCTTCGCCGTTCAATTCAGCAATACCACGGCGCATCTGCGGCCCTAAATGTATATCTGCAATGTCACGCAGTAACACAGGTACACCATTGTCGTTAAACCCAAGAGGAATACGTGCTAAATCATCGATACTTTGCAAATAGCCATTGGTGGAGACCAAATATTCCGCTTCAGCCATTTCAACCACTGAAGCGCCCACTTCTTGATTGCCTGCTTGAATAGCAGTTTGAATCAAACTAAGTGGAATGTTGTAAGCGCGCAGCTTATTGGGGTCTACCACTACTTGATATTGCTTAACCATGCCGCCGATTGCGGCCACCTCAGAGATACCCGGTACAGTTTGTAATTCAAACTTTAAGTACCAATCTTGCAATGAGCGCAGCTCGCTTAAATCATGCTGGCCACTTTCATCTTTCAGGGTGTAGATATACACCCAACCTACTCCTGTAGCATCGGGCCCCAACTGCGGTTTAGCTTGTGAAGGCAAGCTCGGGCTCACCTGAGATAAATATTCTAGCACTCGGGTGCGTGCCCAATAAGGGTCAGTATCGTCATCAAATATAACGTAAACGTAGGAATCGCCGAAAAACGAAAAACCACGAACCGTAGTTGCCCCAGGCACTGATAACATTGCACTGGTCAGTGGGTAGGTAACCTGATCTTCCACCACTTGCGGCGTTTGCCCTGGGTAACTGGTTTTAATAATAACCTGTACGTCCGACAGATCCGGAATGGCATCCACAGGCGTTTGTTTAATACTAAATAAGCCCAGGGCAATAACCATAGCGGTTATTAGCAACACTAGCAGTCTATTATTAACGGACCAACGAATGATATGCAGGATCATGGTGCGCCCTCGTCAATAATAGACAAGGCTACAATCACAAAATCGCCGTCAATAATTTCAAAGGTGAATTCTATTTTGCTGTTTGCATGAAGCTGATGAAGCATGTGCTCATCAATATGCTCAGCAAAAGTAAATACCATAGTAGCAGGTCCTCGGCCCCATTTTTCGATAGGACCACGGCTAATATTGGCACTGCGTTGTTCAATATTAATTGTGTTTACTGTGCCGCGAACGCGTGCCTGCTCTGGCGTGGTTTTGAGGCTTTGGTTTTGGCTTGGGCTTTCCATGTCCATGCTCATACTCATTTCCGCGTGAGCCTGCATACTGTCATTATCTTGGCCGGTGCTGCCAGATCTGGTGTCGTGATCCATTCGCACAAAATCAGATGAAATACTGCTTTGTGAGTCAATTAAAAACTGAGCCGAGGTGACCACTTCATCACCCATTTCAATTCCACTGGTAATTTCAATTGCCTCACGAGACATTTTGCCTAACGTGACGGCAACAGACTTAAAATATCCCTCACCTAAGGCAAGCACCACTCGGTCTTGATTACCGGTACGGATCACCGCTTCTCGAGGAACCGTTAACGTGGCGGCGTCGTGTTTACCCTCGATCGTGATATTTGAGTACATATTGGGTTTAAGTAATCGCTCGGGGTTATCAAAACGTAACCGTACTCGCAGCGCGCGAGTGGTTTTATCCAGCGAAGGGTAAATGTAATCTAGCTTGCCTTGCCACTGCCTATCAGGCAGGTATGCCACATCCATGTTAACGCCAAGCCCTTCCTCTAACAGTGCAGCCTGTTGCTCGAACACCTCAGCCTCAACCCACACCTCATCAAGACTCGCAATCGACAGTAGTGTGTCACCTGGCTTCACGTAAAATCCATGACGAATTTTCAAATGCTCTAGCACTCCAGATTGAGGTGCGTAGAAGGTCACACTTTGCAGGACTTTGCCGTCGCTATCCAATTGCTGCATAGCCTCTTTGGGCATATGCAGAGCTAACAATCTTTGCCGAGCAGCGTCAATAATCACGCGGCTTTTACCTTTTTTGGCTAGCAAATATTCTTCCTGAGCACTGACCAATTGAGGGGAGTAAATACCGTACATTTTTTGCCCTTTACTAACGGTTTCACCCGCAGTGCTCACGTATAGCGCATCCACCCACCCTTCTACTCGCGGGTGCATATGTATTATGGTGTCTTCGTTGTATTTGATGTAACCCACTGTCTCAATGGTATTGTTTAGAGTTGCCATTTTTGCTCGCGCTGTGCGCACACCCAAGTTATTCACCACATCCGGGGAGATTTTTACTGCTCCTGCTTGCTCAGATATGCTGTTTTCTGCCCCACCTTGGTTCCCATAAAAAGGGATAAGATCCATCCCCATTGGCGACTTTCCAGGTTTGTCTTTACGATAATTTGCATCCATAGGAGCAACCCAATACAAGGGCTCTCGTTGCTGGTTACTTGCCTTATTGTCTTTAGCTGTCTGGTTGCTTACTTTTTTATGCTCGTTCATGGCAGGTGATGAAAAAAGCAGTGCGCTTACCCCTGCCCCTATCACGCCGCCTACGATTAAAGCGATAACTACTCGCATGTGAATTTTCATGGGCGTGCTCCTGATGCTATTACTGGTGATGCTATTTCTGATAAAGATGATTTAAGGGAAATAGACCGTTCATGTGCTTGCTGCATGGCCGGCGATGGGCCGTTTGCTGTTAATAAGCGCATATCTTGATGAGGTAGAAAGTAGAGTATTTTCGCTTGAATTTTTCGTTGTTCATTACGCAGTTTAAGTAACGCCAGCTTTGCATCAAGTTCGGTAATAGACACCTCTATCGCTGCGTTTAAACTACCGTAGTCGTGACTCAAATTGGCAGTGCTCACCTCTTTTTGCTCAACAATATTTGGTAAGATAACCCGTTCGTAATGGCGTATACGTTTTGAATATTCCACGTACTGAGCAGATAACACATCAAGCTGAGCCATCATTTGTCGAATAAGTAAGCGATAAGCTGTTCTAAGAGCCTCTTTTTGATGATGGGCAGCGGACAAAAGGCTGTCTTGTTTTTGGTCAGAAAACAGGGGTAAATCCACACTCACCCCCAATGACCAAAAATCTGCGCGACTACTATTTAGCGCATCATCTTGTCGATGAGCATAACTCGCGTTAACAGCCCACTTCGGGTCGTATTGGGTTTTGGCCAACTTTACGTCACTGTCACTGGCTGTGATGTTTTGCTTAAGCGCTTGAACACGAGGGTGCTCAACGAGTAACGCTAACATTGCATTACTTCGCCCCAACGGCCTTTGCTTATCACGGGTATTTGACCGTGCAGTCATGTTGCGCGTATCAAGAGTGATAAAATCAGGTAAAGAAGGTATTTCTGGCAGCGAGCCCGCGGCATCACTGCCTAACTCACAGTCATCAAACCCAAGTTCATAGTTATTATTTGTTGTATAACCCTGTGAGCGCGTATTTGAAAAAGTGTGAGAGGCATCAATTTGCGCATACTCGTCTGTCGAACTCTCGTTGACTAACCACTGGCATAATTTTGCTTCAATAGTGCGCTTGCTGACGTTTAGCTCTGCAATGCGATCCCCTAACGTTGCCTTATCTAACTGTGCATTTAGCACATCATTTTGGGTAATCTGGCCGCTGCCATTCGCATACACCGAGGCATAGTTTCGCTGGGCAATATCAATCAGTTGCTGCAATACGTCACTTTGCTGGGTAGCCAGTGCAATACTTTGCTTGGCGTAATATAAATCTAACCACAATAAGGTAATGGTCTGGGTAATCTGCTTGCGCCTGTCATCACGCATAAGTGGCTGGGCCGCGGCCAATTGGTTAAAGCGTTGGCGAGTGATGCTGCGACTATCACCACGGGTAAATGTCTGTTTTATCCCCACTTTAAACTGGGTCATGGGTTCTTGATCTAAGGCAAAACCATCACTGGGCAGGTTCAGTAAACCAAAAGAAAGCTCTGGGTTATCAAGTGTATCTCCCGCCACGCCCCGAGCTTGCAATGCCCGTTGTTTTTGCTGGCTACCAGATAGCCAAGGGTCTTGTTGCTGAGCGCGGGAAATCGCGTCAATAAGCGTCATTCCCCAACTGTGGGGTGCGCTAAATAAAGTGGCTGACAGCAAACAAACTGCCGTTATAAATGTGTTTTTGACCTTCCTCAATACGTTGCAACGTAAAGGGGGCAATAACATAGTCAATTTCATGGTGTATCTCGGCAAACATTATACAGCGCCAACAACCTGAATATCATCAGGACAGTCTGTAAACACTCAGACTTGCAACACTGGCTTTATTTCGAAGAGAAAGCGCGATGAATAAGGTGAATGCTCCGCCTCACTTTCTCGATTAAAACAATAATTGGGCAAAATAAACCCAATTAGACTGTGTTAACCGAATATGGGAGGGCGTTTCGCTTTTGATTGGAACGGATCGGGCGTAGAAAATAAAACACTGATGATTTTATCCTCTGAGGGCAAACTCAGTATCACCCCTTGATAGGCGATGAATACTGCCGCACTACAAGCGGCTTCGGGACAATGGCACGACTCAACGCTGTCTTTATCACAGCATTCCATGTTCATTTCACTGTCTTTGTCGTCGTTATCCATCGACGAATGTGAATTCGCTGCATGTAAGTTTGAAACATCGTTCATTTGCATCGCACAGGGCGTGTTCGCTTCATACTGCGCAGATTGCATTTGTACTTGCGCTTTCGTCACATCCCCCATAGGCATATTGGCATGCGACATTGTGCCTGTACTTGTGCGCATCGTTGTATTTTTACTTTGCTGACTCGCCTGCATTTCCATCGCAACACATGCCATTCCATTTACGCCAAAAGACTGCACTGCAAGAAGCAACACAATCAAAAGGTAGGATGTAAATTTATAGCTCATGAAATACACATACTCGTTTAATGCAAAAAAACAATGACAGACTATCAACGACAAACACGGTACTGATGGGCATTAATGCTCCCAGCTAGCCCTTACAGCATTAGTTTATCCTTTCATATGACTCACATGCACGTAAAATTTTGCATTCTTTTTATAATCGAAGTTTTATATTTGAAGTCGATAGGCATGGTATTAGTTATTATCGGCTCTCGTAATAGCAACAGACGGTGCCGGTAAAATCTTGCGTGCTAATGCCACCCAAAAAGGGCTTGCTAATAAACTCAATGCAATCACCGCAACCGTTACATGATAGCCATAACTACTAATCAGTTTTGATTCACGGCCAAGGGTGGCCAGAATAAAACTAAATTCCCCTACCTGCGCCAACATCGCGGCTGCATAAAAGCTCTTTGCCCAACTGATTTTTAGCAAGCGCAGTGTTACAGTGGCAATTAAGGTATTACCCACCAATACTAAAAACAGTAGTGATGCCAATAACGTACTGTTTTGCACAATGAACTGCACGTTTAACAACATACCAATAGACATAAAAAACAGCGCAATAAACACCACATGAAAAGCCTCTAAACTGCTTCTGATCCAAAGTGAATCTTTCATCTTCGCCACTAGCATGCCGCCAACAAACGCCCCTAAAGCCGTCGAAAGGTGCATCAAGCCAGATACTAACGCCAAGCCAAAACAACACAGCAGCGCCCCGAAAACCTGTAACTCATGGTTGACTTTAAGTTTATTCAACCAGCGAAATTCAATATATTCTTGATTCAGCAACCAGCGTACTAATAACAACACCCCAATGCCCGCGCCTACTTGCATAGCAATCACGTCCGATTGCACACCTGTTTCATCCATTATGCCAATCACTATCACCATAGGGATCACGGCTAAATCTTGCACCAGCAATATACCTAGAACATGCTGGCCTTGTTCACTGTGTAGCTCGTTATTGTCTTGCATTAATTTGAGCACCACAGCTGTGCTACTTAAGCTCAGCACAAACCCGAGCAACACGATTCGCTGAAGTGACCAATCAAGCAGGCTACCAACAAGGTAAACGCACGCCACACACAATATTATCTGTAACACAGTACTGGTAATAGACACCCGCCAACTGCGGCGCAATTTGTCTGGGCTTACCTCCATTCCAATAAAAAACAGCAGCAGTATCACGCCTAAGGAGCCCATGGTCTCAATCACATCAATGTCATTGATTAAACCTAAACACTGAGGGCCAACAATCAGCCCCGCTAGAATATAGGCGAGAACAAGAGGTAATTTGAAATGTCTAAAAAGCAAAGAGAGTAACAAACCGATTAAGGTTGTACCCACAACGGCGGGTAAAATAGGGTCAAAATGCATAGGCGTTAATGTACAGTTTTATTATTTTGTAGATACAAAGACCATGCTCAATTGAAAGGTTCCTGATTGAAAAGCTTTGTCACATTTTAGGCCAAACACTAAGAACGAGGCACATTCGGGGCATCATCATGACATTTGAGGACGTCAGCTAGGCGTTACATAAACGCATCTCACAGCAGTAAGTCTGTAATGGAAAACGACTATGAAAAATATGCATTCCTTCAAGTAAGTGATACAGCCAAATAGCATTTATCACGGGGGCTCAAATCTAAGTCTCTCAGCGAAACGCCATATGCGACGGTAAATCAACAGGTATGTGCAATACGGTACTTTCCTTGCTTTAACCGTAGTCTGACATACCTAAATTGATTTTAACCACGTAGTGACTCGTACACGATAGTGCAGTAACTAGAGCAATAACTAGTCTAGTAATTACTATTACTCATCATTAAGGCGTGTTGACATTCGCTGTGCAATTTTCAGCACTCAGCACACCCTAGTAAACAGGAGGCAACATGGCCGGAGGTTGGGCGAAAGACGGTGCGGTTCAAGACCAAATTGACGCAAGCGTTGATGAAGCCGTGGCGCGAGCAAAAAGCCAAATGCTTAAAGGTAAGAGCGCTGAATTTTGTGAAGAGTGCGACGAACCTATTCCTGAGCCGCGGCGCATCGCATTGCCAGGTGTTCAATTGTGTATCAATTGTCAAACAGAAATAGAAAAACATGCGAGTGTTACATCATCTTTCAATCGCCGAGGTAGTAAAGACAGTCAATTAAGATAAGGCTTTCACCACACAGGCATGGCACGAGGATGAGGTTGAGCCTGTAACAGAGACTCTGTAATTACGATCTCTTTTTTTATGTTGTTAGCTTTTCAGCTAGCCGCCGCTCGTGACATGTATCTAACGTACACAGCATATGGTACCTCTCAAACCACACAGCGCGCGCCAAGTGCCGGTGTCGGCCTTAGTGTGCTGCTTTGATATGGTGCTTTAGATTGCCGCCTTGGCGTGCGGGCATGTGCCACCCAACAAACCTATTGCCCTAGACAATAGGTGTATTGACCTAGCCAATAGGTGTATTGCACCTAGCGCTTAAGCGTCTTACCCTGATAATAAAATAATAATGATCATAAATTATATAGGTCAAGACCATGACAACATCTAAATCCCTACTTGAATCGCCTAGTATTGAAGAAGCCAACGCCCAAGAGCCCCAAGCTCAACCCCCGGCAACTGAGAGCACGCAAACAAACTTATCTGGTGACTCCGCATTTCCACACTTATTACGCCCTCTGGATTTGGGCTTTACCACATTAAAAAACCGTACTCTCATGGGCTCAATGCATTTAGGGCTAGAAGAAGAAAAAGGCGGTTTTAATAAACTCGCCGCATTTTATGCAGAGCGTGCCAGAGGCGGTGTTGGTTTAATCGTAACGGGGGGCATCAGCCCAAACATTGCTGGTTGGGTCGCACCGTTTGCTGGGCGCATGAGCAGTTCTCGCCATGCGAAGAAACATCGCGTCATCACAGATGCAGTACACAGAGAAGGAGGTAAAATATGCATGCAGATTTTGCACTCTGGGCGTTACGGCTATCACCCGTTTAACGTGTCTGCGTCAGCCTCTAAAGCCCCCATAGCGCCATTTAAACCAAAAGCGTTATCTTCCCGGGGCGTTCAACGCACCATTGCTGATTACGTCGCCTGTGCCAGCTATGCTCAAGAAGCGGGTTACGACGGCGTTGAAATTATGGGCTCTGAAGGGTATCTGATAAACCAGTTCTTTTGTGAGCGAACCAACCACAGGGACGACGAATGGGGCGGCAGCCTCGAAAACCGTGCCCGACTAGCGGTTGAAATAGTCAACCAAACCCGGCAAAAAGTCGGTCGCGATTTCATCTTGATTTACCGTTTATCTATGCTCGACTTGGTTGAGGGCGGCGCCTCTTGGGACGAAGTGGTCTATCTGGCCAAAGCTATTGAACAGGCTGGCGCGACTCTTATTAATACCGGCATTGGCTGGCACGAAGCACGTGTTCCTACCATAGTCACATCTGTGCCCAGAGCAGCCTTTACCTGGATAACGCAAAAAATGAAAGCGGAAGTGGCGCTACCTCTCATTACCACAAACCGCATTAATACCCCTGAAGTAGCCGAGTCAGTATTGGCCCAAGGTCACGCAGACATGGTTTCGATGGCACGCCCCTTTTTGGCTGACTCGCAATTCGTCGCCAAAGCCATGCGTAACGAATCACAGCTAATCAATACCTGCATCGCCTGCAATCAAGCCTGCCTTGATCATGCCTTCGCCCAAAAGCGTGCGAGTTGCCTTGTAAACCCACAAGCTTGCTATGAAACTGAGTTAATTTTTAAAACGGTGGCTGAACCGAAAAAAGTTGCCGTAGTCGGCGCGGGCCCTGCAGGCTTAGCCTTTGCTACCTATGCCGCAGAGCGAGGGCATCAGGTACATTTATTTGAGCAAGCCAGTGAAATTGGCGGGCAGTTTAACTACGCAAAACAGATCCCAGGTAAGGAAGAATTCTACGAAACTCTGCGTTACTACGCCCGTATGATAGAGAAAACCGGCGTAAACCTGCACCTGAACATAAAGGTCAATGCCAATGCCTTACGAGAATATAAATTCGATGAAATTGTCATGGCGACGGGTATTGAACCCCGACAATTGTCCATCCCAGGTAGCAGTCACCCTAAAGTGCTCAGTTACATAGATGTACTTAGGGATCACAAGGCTGTCGGCAATAAAGTCGCCGTCATTGGAGCCGGTGGTATCGGTTTTGATGTAGCGGAATATTTAGTGGAGCAAGAGCATCTCGCAACCCATATTGATAAGTGGTTGGCAAACTGGGGGATTGATAAAAGCGTTTCCCAAGCTGGCGGTCTCACCAAGCCACATATTGCCCATAGTGGTCGCGAGGTGTATTTATTACAACGCAAATCAAGCAAAGTTGGTGGGGGTTTAGGCAAAACATCAGGTTGGGTGCACAGAGCGTCTCTTGCCCAGCACAACGTCCAGATGATCAATTCAGTAGAATACGTAAAAGTAGATGACAATGGGCTACACATTAACATCAATGGCGAGCCTAAAACGCTTGACGTCGATAATGTCATCGTTTGTGCAGGGCAAGAGCCCCTGCGCGAATTACACGCCAGTTTACTTGCCCTTAAAGTGCCGGTGCATATTATTGGTGGTGCAGATGTAGCAGCAGAGCTTGATGCCAAGCGTGCTATTCGCCAAGGTGCTGAACTAGCGGCGTCTATTTAGCGCGTTAACTTGCCTAGCGCTTTGGTTTGCCGACACGTATAGCGGCACATCACCCGGCACCTAATCCGGCACATTAAAAAACCGCTAAAGACTAGGCCTTTAGCGGTTTTTTCGTGCTTGTAATTGCTTTAACAGGCTTTAATTAATAATCACACTGACGGTGATTGATATGCTCTGCCCTGTCTTCAAAATGCGTATTGAGCAATTCACCTAATGCGATGCGCGCCGCATTAGCTTGCGCTACTTCTTCTGGGGTAACCGTTTTAGAAATACGCGTGTAGTGGTATCCGTAAAAGTTAATTCCTGCAGATTTGAGCGCATCAGCCATGTTGTCGATATTGTGTTGTTTGTCATCTACAAAGACCACTGAGCTATATTCGCGGCCGGTACGCTCAAGTAGATCAAGTAACAACACGCCCTTGTCCATGCCCTGAACCATAAATACACCGTCTACATAGCTTACCGTTGCGGTGCGGCCATTTAGGGTGACATCATAATGCAGGCCCACATCAGGAGACGTTAACGACTTATCAGTAAAATCTAAATCGTTGCGCGCTAACTCACGCATTGTGGCGGCGCGGTATGCACCAGAGCGAGCGGTTAAAATCACCACGTCATTGTTCACGCTGTGCACCAAATTAGCCATGTTCGGCTGAGAGGGTTTATTGGTCGCAATCTCAAACACCATCCCTAGGGTGTCAAACAAGCAATTTACTTTTTCAGCGTCGCTGGTCGGGATCACCGCCCCACTTTCATTTAGCGCACGACCACGCTGCCAGTCGTACCATTTGTCGCTACCGAAAAATTCAGTTGCCGTTAACAAGGTATCGTCAATATCGAATACCACCAGCGTAGTTTGAGCGTCTAAAGTATTCGCTTGAACAACGGCATCTTGTAAATCAGTCGTTGAGTACACCACATTGACAATATCGCTACTGAATTCATTGTGCCCAGCAGAAGCATGGAGCGGTTCATGGATAGCGTTATGGGTAGTATCATGAAGAGTGTGATTTTGACCTGTCGCGCAACCAGTCAAAAACACGGTGGAGCTTAAGCCTAACATGGCAGCGCAGACCAAAGATTTACGCGTAATGCGGATGACATTGGCCTGATGTAAATAGAGGTTTTTGAGCATTATTATTTATCGTTTTATGCAAAATTAGGCTCAAATCATACAACATTTACTCTTTAGCGTGTAGCCAGAATTCTCAGCGTACACAGTTAAATTAACCTAACAAATTGTTCTTTAACAGCATATGTAGCTGTTCTGCACGCTACAATCGATTAGATTCACGTGTTAAAAAATGTTTAAAAAGTTCAATTTTTAATTTGTAAATGATAATTATTACTATTAGTATCTGCGCACTTTCTCGCAACGCTAAATGGATATTCTATGCGCTACACTTCTTTATCTCTTCTCAGTTTTTTGGTCAGCACAACGCTTCAGGCACAAAGTTATAAACTAAGCGATGGCCAAGATCTAGAACGTATGATCGTTACCGGAAGCCGCATTGTAGAGAGCATTGACGAAGTCCCTGCTTCAATCGTGATCATCACCCAACAACAGATTCAAGATCAGCTAAAAGTGACCAGTGAATTACAATCACTGCTTTCAACCCTTGTGCCTGGATTGGCACCTTCTACAGGCACGTCTAGTAATTCGGGCCAAACATTACGTGGTCGCGCTCCCTTAATCATGATTGACGGCGTTCCCCAATCAACACCACTGAGAAACGGGTCTCTCGGGGTACGTAGTTTAGATGCTAGTACCATTGAACGAATCGAAGTCATAAAAGGAGCAACCTCCGTATATGGCAACGGCGCGGCAGGAGGGATCATTAATTACATCACTAAAAAAGCGGACAGTAACTCACCAATGGCCGGTCATGTAACTGTTTCATCTCGTTTTAGCGGTGTAAAATTTGACGATACATTAGGCGGAAGGTTAGATGCAGGCATTAATGGGAAGTTAGATAAATTTAGCTACGTACTTAACGCAAGCTATGAAGAAAATGGCGTTCAACGCGATGCACAAGGTGATATTCTTGGTCTGACCTACGGGTTAACAGATACTGACACTGAGAATTACTTTAGCAAATTTGCTTATCAGTTTGATGACGAAAAAGCACTACAACTCACCTACAACTATTTTAAGTCAAAACAGGATACCGACTTAATTAATATCATGGGCAATATCAATTCAGGCGATAAAACCTATGCCATTGAATCTCTCGACGGCACGTCGATTATCGGTGAGCCCCAGGGGCCAGAAAACCACAATGTCATGCTTAAGTATTCAGATGACGAGATATTCACTCAAACCCAATTAGTGATTGATGCCTATACCCAGCGCATTGAAAACGTCTTTTTCTTTTCCACGAATTTAGCCAACCCAGAGCAAGGGTTTGATGGCGGACAATCCATTATCGAGTCAGAGAAAAAAGGTTTGCGTGCCACCTTCAATAGTCAGTTTACTTTGCACGACATCGACACGACCCTGATTTATGGTATCGATGCGTTAAATGATGTCACGTCGCAGCCACTGGTCGATGGGCGCGTATGGGTGCCTAAAATGGACATGGATAACATTGCCGCATTCATCCAAGGAAAATGGGTTTTACACGATAACATCATTATAAAAGCTGGGGTTCGACACGAAAACATCGATTTAACAGTGGATGATTTTAGCACGCTTCGTTTATGCCGCACTGCCGACCAATGTTCAGTCGCTTTTGATGTAGTTGGTGATACCTTAAATTACAAAGCAACCACTTACAATGCAGCCATTCGCTATAACCTAAGTGACCTGTTTAGGCCTTTCATTAGTTACTCACAAGGCGCTGACATTTCTGATACTGGACGTCTGTTGCGCACAGCAACGGTTACTGATATTGCCCTTATACGTACCGAAGCATCTATTATTGATAACTATGAAATCGGTTTTACCTCTGAGCTAGATTCCCTACGTGTCGAGTTCTCAGCCTATCGCAGTACCTCAGAACTGGGAACGACAAACTCGTTTGATGTTGAGACTGGCGTGTATTTACCTGTTCGCGCCCCTCAAGAGATATATGGTTACGAAGCATTAGCCACTTACCAAGTGACGCAAAATCTCAACCTTTCAGCGACCTATTCATGGGTAGAGGGTAAAAATAGAGAATTAGATGTGTATTTAGGCGGTAAAGATATTGGTGCGCCAAAAGGAACCATTAATGTGAATTGGCAACCGACTCCTGATGCTCGCCTCACACTAAATTACCTATACGTTGGTTCACGAAAGCGCTTTGCACAAATTGAAGGCGAATATGTTGGTGACCAAGGGCCGGTTGATAGCTACCATTTAGTCAATATTAATGGCAGTTATGATGTCAATCATCAGTGGCAAGTCTTTATGGGGATCGAAAACCTACTCAACAATGATTACTACCCTGCTCGCTCGCAAGTGTACACCTACGATGGCTATAACCATAAAGGTTTGGGCATGACGGTAAATTTAGGTGCCTCGTACCAGTTTTAATTCAGCCGAATGTTATTTTGTTGTGGCTTCAGTAACTATTATACAAAGCGTGAATAATTTTCTGCTCATGTTCACGCTAACCCCACGTTATTCATCTCACCTTGACGACATAGCGATGCGCAAAATTCAATGCACATGGCGCATCGTCTGGCGTACAAGTTACTCGCTTCGGTTTATTGTTCGCTTGGCATAAGCCGTGCTTTATCAAGGACAAGTTTATTTTTGTTTACTCATTAGTGAGATACGTAAATGAGATGCGGGATTCTTACCCCCATTGAACCGTATCGCTACTAAAATAAGGAGAATAATATGTCACATGATATTCGTGAAATAATGTGGAAAGCGATGGCAGATAGCCCCATCGTTATGCTCGGTTTAACCGACTCAAATGAGCACCGTGAGCCTATGCACGCTCAACTGGATAAAGACGCTAACAGTGCGTTTTGGTTTTACACCACTAAAACTAATCGTAACGCTGCAGGCGGCAAGGCCATGGCGCAATTTGCCAGTAAAGATCACAAAGTATTTGCCTGTATAGCGGGCACATTAGTAGAAGAAACCAATCCTGATATCATCGATAAATATTGGTCTAAGCATGTTTCTGCATGGTATAAGGATGGCCGCAAAGACGCCACCCTTAAAATGCTAAGATTTGACCTAGATGAAGCAGAAATCTGGGAAGCAGATGCCGATTTCTCCGCCAAGGTCAGTGTCACATTTGGTGGTAAGGTCAAACCTGAAGAAATGGGCGAACACGACAAGGTTAAATTATAAGCGTTTTTTGATTAACGTCCAAGAGCTAGCCGGCAATTCATCGCTGGCTAGTTATCGTCCGCTGGCCTAGCTATTCGGCAAACACACTTGTTTAACGCGAGTAGCTAAGTCGCCATTTGTACATATTAGACAAAAGTATAATATTTTTTTGTTTTTGGTGATCTTTATACATCAGTGACACGTTTTACCCTACGCGTTAAAGCTCAATAGTGAGCTTACGTCGATAGGGCCCTAACCATGAAAATCAACCACAGCCAACGCCTGCATTTCTTAATGGTCGACAGTGATGAAGATGACACCATTTTAATGCAAGAGGCATTCGCTGAATCTACCAGCCTAAACCACCTGAACTGCGTTAAAGATGAAGTCCAACTTATCGACTATTTACACGGAAGCGGCGTATATCAAGACCGACAACATTACCCTTTACCAAATATCATATTGCTTGAACTAAGGGCCCCCACGAATAAGACGTTTGAAGCACTTTCTATACTGAAAAAATCGAGCGAATTTAGGCGCGTTCCGGTGGTTATCTTTGCTAACTCGCTAGACGATACCCTGGTTGCCAATGCATATGATCTTGGGGCTGCTTCCTATATTGTGAAACCCAATACGTTTGATGCATTGTTGAATATCGTAAAGGGATGTCACGAATATTGGTCAATGTGTGCAAGACCTGTGTTGTCTCTTAAACCAAAAGAGATACCTGCATTAAAAGAGCGTGTTATTTTAAGCACACAACCAACAGAAATACGCCCTCATTAAGCGGCTGAATCACTAGCAAACACCCTGTTATACCGGGTGTTATACATGATGTTACTAAAATAGGTTGATGAGTTTAACTCATCAACCCGCGCAGATTTATTTTTTCAAATTTAAACCTTTCGACAATTCCCCTCGACTTACTCCCTGATAACGCCATCTAATTCGGGGATAAAAATGGACACGCCACACACTGGGCGTATTGGTATATCGGATACCAGCGCCCAAGATATAACAATCACTAAAAAAAAATCAGCAAAACGCTACTGGCTTGCCACTTGTGGCGTGATCTGCACACTACTTTTGTATTGGGTGGTAGAGCCGGCTTTTAGCAGTTGGCGATCATCTGATACCAGCATATCGGTCAAACGTATCCACTTAGCCAAAGTCGTACGTGGAGATCTAGTAAGAGATTTATCAGTTCAAGGTCAAGTGGTCGCAGCAATCAGCCCGCGTCTTTACAGCCCTGCACAAGGAACGATTAATCTTTTAGTCGATGCCGGTGACACCGTTCAAAAAGGCCAAGTGCTTGCCAGTGTAGATAGCCCAGAGCTGACCAATGAATTACAACAAGAGGAATCAAGCTTACAGAAACTCAAAATGGAGCTTGACCGCCAACGTATTCAATCGAAAAAGCAAGCTTTAGAAAATCAAAAAGCGGTCGATCTGGCCAAAGTGGCGCTTACTGCTGCTGAACGCGAAAAGCGTAGAGCCGACAAAGCATTCAGTACCCAATCTATCAGTCAAATTGACTTTGAAAAAGCCCAAGACGAGTTAGAAAATGCCAAGCTGGTATACAAACATGCACAGCAGGATGCCGACCTAAGCAAAGAGAGTCTCGCGTTTGAAGTACAGTCCAAACAGTTATTGGTTAAACGCCAAGCCTTAATGGTCAGTGACTTGTCACGCAAAGTCGCAAGACTAGATATTCGCTCCCCTGTCAGCGGTATTGTAGGTAACTTAGCGGCTGAACAAAGAAACCAAGTAGCAAAAAACCAAGCGATTCTAAGCGTGGTCGACTTGTCAGAGTTTGAACTTGAAGTGGATATTCCTGAAAGCTACGCAGATGATCTCGCTATCAACATGCCGGCGCTCGTGACCGTTAACGGCAGCGTCCATCTCGCCAAATTAGTCAGTATTTCACCTGAAATCGAGAACAACCAAGTAACTGGGCGTGTTCGCTTTTCCAAAGAAGATGAAAACGGTAGCGCGTTGCAGCCTCCTCGTGGTCTGCGCCAAAACCAACGATTAACCACACGTATATTAATGGAAAACCGGCCTGACGTGCTAATGCTCTCAAGAGGACAATTTCTAGAAAGCGGTTCAGGACGAGTGGCTTATGTCGTTGAAGGCAATATCGCCAGAAGAACGAATATCGTCACTGGCGCGCGCAGTTTATCAAACGTTGAAGTCTTGTCTGGCTTGAGTGCAAATCAGCAGGTCATTATTTCAAGCACAGATCAATTCAATGATGCCCAAACCGTATTGATAACCCAATAAAGCCAATAACCCTAATTTAAAAGCTCAGGCAACTTTGAAACGCTGCCCGCAAACAACGATAAGAAACGCATCAGCACAAGGAATTATCAGCATGTTAACGATGAAAGACATTAAAAAGATTTACCGTACAGATTCAATCGAAACCCACGCACTACGAGATTTCAACTTACACGTAAACGAAGGCGATTTTGTCGCGGTCACCGGGCCTTCAGGCTCAGGTAAAACGACCTTTTTAAACATCGCAGGCTTACTTGAAACCTTCGAAGAAGGCAGGTTTGAATTAGATGGAGTCGACATTAGCCATCAAAACGACGCGGCACGTAGCCGCTTACGTAACCAAAAAATTGGCTTTGTATTTCAGAGTTTTAATCTGATACCGGACCTTAACTTATTTGACAATGTTGATGTGCCGCTTCGCTATCGTGGGTTTTCCCGCCAGGAGCGTAAAAAGCGTATTGAACACAACTTAGAAATGGTCGGTCTTGGAAATCGAATGAAGCACTTACCAGCGCAACTATCAGGGGGCCAGCAACAACGCGTTGCCATCGCTCGGGCGCTCGCTGGGGAACCGCGTTTTCTGCTAGCCGACGAACCCACGGGTAACCTCGACAGCAGCATGGCCCAAAGCGTTATGGCTCTGCTCAAGGACATCAACGCCAATGGCACCACCATTATCATGGTAACCCATGACGCAGGTTTGGCCACACAAGCCAATCGGAATATTCATGTGAGCGACGGTAAAGTAAGTGAGAAGGCTATGAGCTTAAGCCCTGAAGCGGCACAGTTTAAACCCTCGCAGCACAAGCGTGTTGTCGGTTTAAGCGAGTAAGGAGTATCCATGTTTAATTATTATATAAAACTGGCGTTTAACAGCTTCAAGCGCAACCCGATTTTAACTGGCTTAATGATCACCGCCATTGCATTAGGAATTGGGGCGAGCATGACAACCATAACGGTAAACTACTTGATGTCAGCCGACCCTATTCCAGAGAAAAGTAGCCAATTGTTTCATGTTCAAGTGGACAGTTGGGATCCCAATCACGGCTTTAACGACGAGCCAAATACCCCACCGAATCAACTTACATGGACGGATGCCACCAATTTAATGTCGGCGAAAAAAGCCTTTAGGCAAACGGCGATGGCAAAATCTGGGGCCATTATTCAACCGAGCAGCCCTGATATTAACCCCTTTGAAGCATCAATTCGCTTAGCCTTTAAAGACTTTTTTCCCATGTTTAACGTGCCGTTTAAGTACGGTAACGGTTGGGATCAACAAGCCGATGACGATCGCCAACTCGTTGTGGTGCTCAGTAAAGAAATCAACGACAAAGTCTTTGCAGGTGAAAATTCAGTGGGTAACAGCATTGTTATCTTTGGCCAGTCATTTCGGGTCATCGGTGTACTAGACGCTTGGCAACCGCTGCCCAAATTTTACGATGTTAACAATGGCGCATTCGATGAGCCCGAAGACCTGTTCATGCCATTTTATTTAAAACAAGAACTTGAGTTGCCAAATTGGGGCAATACCAACTGCTGGAAAACCCCTGAGGGTGAAGGCTTTACCGCGTTCTTACAATCAGAATGCATAAACTTTCAAATGTGGGTTGAGCTTAAGACTCCGCAAGATAAACAAGCTTATATGTCATTTTTAAACAATTATGTGAATGACCAAAAAGAATTGGGTCGCTTCCCTCGCCCTTTGAACAACCAGTTGTTAAACGTAATGCAATGGATGGACGACCAAGACGTGGTTGCCGATGATGCACAAATCATGATGTGGCTCTCGTTTATGTTTTTGGTGGTGTGCTTACTCAATACCATAGGTTTGCAACTCGCAAAATTCAGTGCGAAGTCTGGTGAAATTGGCCTGCGCCGAGCAGTGGGCGCCACTAAACGCGACCTATTTATGCAATACACAGTGGAAACCGGTGCGGTAGGTTTCGCGGGCGGATTGTTTGGTTTAGTGCTCGCACTATTAGGTTTAATAGGCATACGCCAGCTGTACGGTGAAGTGCTAAATGATTTAGCCAGCTTAGATCTGACCATGATCGCACTGGCGCTGGTGTTGTCATTGCTAGCCAGTATTTGTGCAGGCCTTTACCCCACTTGGCGAGCCTGCAATATCGCTCCTGCCAGCCAACTTAAAAGCCAATAAGGATATCAAGATGACAGATTCAAAAAGCCCGTCGTTTTTCGCTGAAAATTGGGAGATAGGACCCATTTTCAGAGCCTTACTGCGCAATAAAGTCGGCGCCATGCTAATCGCACTGCAAATTGCTTTCACCATGACCATAGTCGTCAATGCAATATACATTATCGTAGAGCGCAGTGATAAAATGCAGCGTCCCAGCGGTATCGATGAGGCCAACAGTTTTTATATTTCAAGCGTTGGGTTTAGCCATGACTTTAATAGCTTGGTAACGACTCAGGAAGATTTAAATCTAATACGTTCCCTCGACGGTGTAATCGATGCCGTGCAAATTAACGCAGTACCGTTAAGTGGCAGTGGGTGGTCAATGAGCTTGCAAACTCAACCAGGCACTGAGTTTGACGGCACCGGAACCGCCGTGTATATGATCGATGAACACGGATTAAATAGCTTAGATGTTGCTTTGGTTGCCGGTGAAAACTTCAGCCCAACAGATATTCAAACCCGCCAATCGAGCCAAACACACTGGCCTGATAAAGTGATTATTACCCTTGCCATGGCAAACAGGTTATTCCCTGATGAAGGATTAGCTGCACTGGGCAAAACCGTGTATATCAATGATATTGAACCCATGATCATTACCGGTATCGTTGACCAACTACAAGCTCCTTGGGTGGGATGGGACAATGTTGAAAACGTGATGTTGACACCCGAAATACGCGACGCTAAATCAAGCCGTTATTTTGTTCGCACAAAACCAGGCCAACGCGATCGCGTCATGAATGAAGTAGAAAGCCAATTAGCGAAAAGCAATTCAGGACGTATTTTACGAGATATGCGCAGCGTAGAAGAAACACGTTTGCGGGCTTATCGCGATAACAGCGCCATGATAAGCATCTTGGTTACCGTCATGACAATTCTCGTTATCGTCACAGGCTTAGGAATTGTTGGTTTGGCGAGTTTTAGCGTCAATCAACGTAAGAAGCAAATAGGCACACGCCGAGCACTTGGTGCAAGCCAGTTGTCGATCGTGCGCTACTTCATGTTAGAGAACTTTCTCATAAGTTCAGCAGGTGTAGTAATAGGTGCGGCTTTAACCATAGTGCTCAACATTGTATTAGTGGATGCATTTAGCCTTGACCCTATCGCTTGGTATTACATTCCTCTGGGAATGGTTGCACTTTGGCTTGTGGGGCAGCTTGCTGTTTTTGGCCCAGCAAGAAAAGCCGCGAATATCGCCCCTGCGCTCGCCACCAGAAGTGTCTAAACACAAAGCGTACGCATAGCTATCTACAGCAAGCTATACCTAGCTTGCTGTATACTTCCGCTTGTCATCAGCATATTGATAACCCATGTGAGCCAATCTATTGACTTGTGCAGGGTAAACCCCTGTTTTTGTACTACAATTTTACCTATATTCGCGTTTTACGTCTTTTAGGCCGGTGAATATTGCTATTTGAGAAACACCCCTTTGATTTTCTTGCCTAACGTACGCAAATTAAGCAATGATATTGCTAAGTTCGCTCCTGACTATTGGTCATTGAGATTAAACCTGAAGGTAAAAAATGAGTCGCCCACCTGCTTTTAGCACAACACTTAGCGGAAATATTCTCATCACTGAACTCGTTGGTACTATCGACGAAGTCAATGCACGCAAGTTATTTAATAATTTAAAAGAACAAATATTGACCTTAAACGGCGCACCTTGGGGGAATATTTTATTAGCTGAACATTGGGAGTTAAGCGCAGCTAAAATAGATAGTATCTTGTTGGAAATTGAAATATGGGTTAGACAGCACCACCGCACTCATCTGGTCTTTATTGTGGGTGAGCAACACGCACAGATCAAACGTTTTACCTTAAAACAGTATTTAGGCAATAATCTAAAAAAAGACACTATCATGATCTACAACAGTCGCGAAGAAGGCATGCGCTGGCTAAATCAACACGGCTTCAGCTTAAGTAGTCAACACAGTAGTTTGCCCGCTTTACCTCTTGAATAAAGCGCCCTTTTTGGGTACATTGCACCGGTCTTAGGGGAGTAGCCCGCTCAAACGTTTGAGTAAGACTGTCAACATACTTGAGCCCTCATGGCTTATGGCAGTTTTGTGTTCATGCTTATACTAGTATGAATATCGGCAAGACCTAAGGCAAGTAGCGCCCCAATTGCGGGAGGCGTCTATTTGCCTTTGGTTTAGTATCCCGCGCGAGATTGTTATAAATGGACGCTTTTTTCACTTCTACCCTTACTGTCACCCTCGCCGAAATGGGCGATAAAACCCAGCTATTATCTTTGCTGCTTGTAACACGATTACAAAAACCATGGCAAATTATTGCTGGTATTTTAATCGCGACATTGCTTAATCATGGCGTATCGGCTTGGTTCGGTGATTGGCTCAGCCAATTCCTAACCAGCGAGTTAGGGGAGTTACTAATTCATCTGAGCTTTATTGCCGTGGGCCTATGGCTGCTTATTCCTGACAAAGACGATGAACCCAATACCAGTCTCGATAAATACGGTGCGTTTGTGGTTTCACTCGTGCTGTTTTTTATTGCTGAAATTGGTGATAAAACCCAAATTGCCACCGTGCTGTTAGCAGCGCAATACCAGTCTTTGCTTTGGGTCACATTAGGCACCACCTTAGGTATGTTGCTGGCCAATGTACCTGTGGTTTTTGCAGGAAATTACATCATGCAACGTATCCCATTCACGTTAACCCGCGCCCTAGCCGCTCTGGTTTTTGTGGCAATCGGCTTGTATGGCCTGATCAGCTAGGTGATGCATATACAAATCGTAAAATGAATAGCAGAAATGTTTTGTTATCATTATTGTCTCACTTTGGGGACAGATAATGCTTATAATGCGCCCATCAGTTCCAAGGGTTAAATGAAAGAGTTAAGTACTAGAAATGAAATTTGTTATAAAGTTTATTCGCGAAGCATTAGGTCGAATCATTATTTTAATTGATTTGATTACCCGCCCTCGTAAACAGAAACGCAGTCCTGAGGCACAAGCAAAAGTGGAGGCCGAGCTTAACAGCTACTCCCTTTATCAATTTTATGCCTGCCCGTTTTGCATCAAAACTCGCCGTGCGTTGCATCGCCTGAACTTACCGATGCAAAAGCGCAATGCCAAAGAAGGCTCACAGCACAGGGCTGAACTATTAAACGGTGGCGGTGCAGTGAAAGTACCTTGTTTGCGTATTCAAAAAGATGGCCAAGATACCTGGATGTACGAATCTTCAGAGATCATCAATTATTTGGAGCAAAAATTCGCTTAAATAAATAGGCGAATTCCAATGCGCTGAATAAAAGATCAATAAAAAAGCCGCCCGTGAGCAAATTGCACACGGGCGGCTTTTTCAGTGTTAATACCAATCCGCATTAATAAGTGACCGCCTCAGAATGCGTCCAGCGGTTTTTG
>OLHL01000107.1_pt1 | contig 41641 bp, 39 predicted proteins | sample 1609441 | NCBI WGS metagenome assembly OLHL01 (sample SAMN05416833, study PRJEB24817) | seawater metagenome | isolation source: Sea water | place: Canada:Atlantic | collected 2013-07 | reverse complement strand
CGAGATAGCGTAGCGTCTCGTGGGCTCGGAGATGTGTATAAGAGACAGATGTATAGTAGTTTCGTCCCCCTCTACGCATCCCCACATACAGATAAATTTTATCCTCGAAATGGCGTAAAACTAAATCACCGTCTAAGCCATAAATATGATTCGATGTGGTGTTTTCGCGGTAAAACTCATACAAGTTCCCGAGTAACTCCTGAGGAATAACGGCGAAATTTTCACTTCCCGTTTGCGCATCAAAGGAATGTAAAAAGCCCTGATTTGTAGCGACGAAAATAGCACTGTCGGTAGCAGAATAATTAACAATAACGGGTTGGGAATGTATAGGGTCGCCCATTTGCAAACGTATGTCTGAGGTATCGCCATCTCCGTCATCGTCTTTTAGATCAACGCCCCTTACCCACTTTAATAAGTTACTGCGCACAGTAATTACGTCGCTAAGCATTTCAATGTTCAGTAGCGCCCCTGTCAAACTGATATTGTTTTCATGCAACCGATTGGCGCTATTCGCCAACGGCCCCGGGGCTGAAAAAGTAAATAAATTTCGCGCAAGACTTAACTTGCTCGCTGCACCGCCTTGGCGCACGTCGTTACCATCAGTTAGCACTGACCAATAGCTGTGAGCTTGCTCAGAGAAGAAACCATTACCGTCATCCACCGCAGGCAACCCATTTTTATCTAATATGGTATCCCCATCGATTTTATATTTCTTTAAATTGCCGGGCCAGTTGCTGCCCTCAGAGGGCTTAAATAATGCAAAGTACAATTCGTCTTTGTGGGTTAAACGATTGAGTTGGTTAACTGCAACACCCGGGGATACAAATGTTGCGTTAACATCTTTCACGGTTTTCAAAATAGATTGGAACGCGCCAAGTAATTCTTGGCTGTTGTCCGCTTGGTAGAATCCGCCGCCCCCTTGTAAAGCTATCTGATTTAAAAAGCTGTTGGCCTGAGTATTCGCTGCAAATCCAATGGTATGCGTAATAATGCGACTATCTATTACTGACTCTTCAGTATCAGCGATATTACGAACCAAGCTCAAGCCGCACTTTTCACCACCACTACCGGTACAAGATGCGCTTAATAATGTTTCAATTTCATCTACGCTGTGGTTGTTGTTAGCTTCTCCGTCGGAGAGTAGCACTATGTGATTGTTGACCTGACATTGGCGGTCAGTAATCGGGGATAAATAACGTGCACCTTGCGGAATTTGTTGAGTAATACAATTAGACGAACTTAAATTATCTTCCTCACATCCTGATGGTAACGTGGCGTCTTGCCCCGTATACGAAAGCCGATGGCTGACACGCGTATTGCGCCGCACAGTATTCGACACCGAATTGTTACCTCGGGTTAAACCGTAATCCACGTCTAACCCACCATAATAAAGCACTCCTTCATATAAGGTATCGACTATGGGGGTATACCCGCTGGCGCTTAGCTCATCCACTTTACTGACTAAGTGCTCTCGGACCGTTGACGTTTGCCCTGGGGTTGCCTGACCTTGAAATTCAATGACTAATTTAGCCGCCCCCGAAGGGCGTTCAGAATAGGTGTATGCCCCGCGCGTATTGTTGAAATCAGACAATATGAACATCATGTCATTCCCCGATTGCCAATCGCCGCGGTTGACTAACTGGTTAACAATACTGGCCACTGACGGGCTCTGATACTCTCGATTGCGATACCAGCGTTCGATACCGCTCCAAGTGACAGCCGAGGTTTTAGCTTTATTTCTCAACAAATACCGAGAGTAATTATTAAAGCTTCTTGGATCAGCTTCATTAGCAGCTTCAATTGTCATCGATGCGCTATTATTGTAACTATTTTGATAAGCGGTAAATTCAAGATAGGCATTGCTGACGACTGCGCCTTGAGGCAGGGCAATATTACGAAAGCGCAAGCCAATATAGTCATTACTATTGGCGTTAAATGTCAGCTCACTGCCCGTAGATTGATAGCCGTTATAGCGCTCTTCAGCATTATTAGATTGGCTATCAATTTGATAGGTTAAGTCGCCAGTAATACATCCCGTTGCCGTAGTTTCGTCGTACACCACCACCAGCTGTGGTGATAGCCCGCCCCCTTGCTCAAAACTATCGGCAACGCGGTTACTAGACGCGCTCAACCCTTGGGCAGTTAAAATAATATTGAGATTATTGCCTCCACACCAATCTGCTAAATCCACGACTTCTTGGATCACCGAACTAAAATCAATCGAAGCAACCGTATCCCCCACAGAAGGCCAGTCATTTTCTTGATCCCAAATCACTTGATTAGAGGTTTGTGTTCGACTGCTGATATTTTGCTGGCTGCTTGTAAACGTAGTCGCGTTTGCCGTTAACTCAGCTGCGATATTTATTGTTGTGGCAGAGGCGTCATACCCTCGGGAGGTAAAACGCAAGTAAGCACTTGTTATTGTTGCGCCTTGAGGAATATTCAGCATTTGGTAACGTAAGCCAGTGATAACCTGCTCAGTTCCGGCGGATAGCGTCAAACTACTGCTATTTAAACTGACACTGCCTGAACGCTCAGTTGCATCATCTGAACTTTGCACAATGGGTGTAATCAGCTCAGGGGACACAGTGTCATCTATAGGGCGCACCGGATACAGGATCGGGCCGCCATAATCAGAAAAGCGCATTAAACCCGCGTTCACATTGGTCACAGAGCGCAGGGTTTCTTTTAGTGCATTTTGTACCCTAAGCATGCGAGATTCATTGGTATTATCATAGGCGCCCATACTGCCCGAGGTATCCATAATAAACAGCACGTTTGGGTCGTACTTCACCTGTTCGTTGCTCGTTCCAAAATATATCTCTAAATCATCTGCCCACGCCTGCATCGATGAACTCAAACAAAGCAGTAAAAATAGCATTCTGCAATACAACATAATGCCTCCGATTATTGTGATGCTGGCGCCAAGACGGCGGCAGTTAAACTGTTGGCGACAATCGAGCGGCTACCTTCCATTTGGCCGCATCCCTTAATAACAAAAACATGACAGGTAATATGGCTGCCACTGATCACGTTACTTGATCCTAAACATGCCTGCTCGCGCACATAGGCGGTGCGTGACCAGCTATCGATAGCTGGGCTTGTATCATAATGCCCCTGCTCTAGATGTTGTGCGCCGATTGAAAGCCCTGCACTGGTAACACGTCGGTTGATCCAACTCTCGTTATCTTGGCAACGCAAAGCTTCGTTTTGCATGTCTAGCGCGTCGTTTTGTCGTGCTTGGGTTAACGGGTCTATCATCACCAAATCGCTTATCACAGTGCTATCTTCAGATTCAAATACCACGCCCGCAATGGCCGCCTCTGCTGCATCAAACGCGAGGGTTTGGGTTTGCAACGACACCGCCATTTTATTTTGCAATAGTCCGCTAGACACAGATGCTATCCCCAGCACAGTCAAACTAACCAGTACCAGCAACGCAAAAACCATAACCAATCCCTGTTGCTTGCTTCGCTGACTCAGTCTCTGACAGCTTCGCTGATTGCCTAGCTGACTAGCGTGCGCAAATGAGTATTTACTCTTCATAATTTTCTACTTCGCATAAGATTTTTAACATTTCGCAGCGTTATCGTGGTTTCAAATGGCTTAAATAAGCCTGTTCCACTGGGTGTAATTACGGCTTCATTTAATAACTTGTAGCTTTTCTGAGTACTGACTTGTGCTTCCCCTTCCCCGCGCAAGAGCACCGCTAAACGCAAGGCAACAACCTGACTCCCGCTGGTCAATAAGGCAGCAAGTTCATCAGCACGGACATAACGAATGGGACGACCCGAATTATCACCAGAGAACGCGTTATTCGTAACCCCGTAAAGCGCTTGAAAGCTAAACACATCATCCAGAATGATTTCTGCGCTGTTGTCTACAAGCGGGTTGCTCGCTAACGTTCCCCGCAGTACTCGCCCGTCAAAGCCTCGACAACGTAGAGCGTTATTTTGTACAAAGTAATGATTCACCACGTAAAACTCTTCATCTTGTACATAACCCAAACGGTTACCTCTGCAATCCATACTGCCTTGAAATCCAATAACTAAGTTGTCATTCGCCCCGGCGCTGCCTTGCGTTGTACCAAGCAACGGCATTGTGGTTAAATCACCCGGCAATAAAACAGGTCGATTTTGCACAAAGCTTGCCTCCTCAATCACGTCAACAGCATTACTAAGGTTGCTGTCGAGTAAATCAGAGCGTCCTGCCATGAGCATTTCTTGGCGCAGGCGACTGATCACAAAGCGGCCATTTTCCTGTACTGACGTCACAGCTTGATTAACTCCTTGAGTCACCCTTGAACTGACCATCACTTGAATCACAGCACCAGAAATCACCAAGCCCAAGGCCAAAGCGATCATCAATTCAATAAGACTGAACCCTGCCTGTGATTGCTTGAAGGTGGCGTTACTTTGCATTACAAGGTTAAATCCAAGGTGACGCAGTCGTGGGCAATACTCTGATTCGCATTACATTCAACATTTAAAATACGTTCTTGGTTTTGCCAGCTTTCAACCGGCCACGCCACCATAATTTGATGACGTGATCCCGCACTGCAACTATCTGCGTCCAATGTATTGTTGTCATCACATGATAATGAAACCGATAAACTAGGCGCAGCGGCAGTAACCGCACAGGAAACCTCATAAGCGTCAAATTGAGCAAATTGAGCACTAGAGCATTGGTTTTGTTGACAGTTTGGCAAAGAAGGAGGTAAAGCTAAGCAAAAGCACTCGTACGGGGAGCTCCCTGAATCACAAGAAAGACCAGCGAAATTGTATGCGTCTTGAACGAAATATTGATTATCAACCACCAGCCCAAGTCCCAGTGCAGACGGCTCGGCGGCAGCGCGTAAGCGCTCACTGAACTGCTGTGCCACTAAAACAGCTTGGCTACGATGTAACGCGTCCGCGTTTGAAAAAGCGCTGACAAATTGCAAAGAGGCCACGCCAAGTAAGCCCACCGTTAAAATAAACAAGGTGACTAATATTTCGACCATGCCCACCCCGTTCATCCTCCTTGGTGATGATGGACCTGCCGCTTGATGGAAAGTAGATATAGTTGTTTTGATAAACGCTAACCACGAACGAAATAGTGATATTGAAGCTTAGCGCAATGCAGGTGAAGTTTAGTTATCGACTTTAGACTATAGGTATATTTGCTAAAGGGCTAAAACGTGGCGTGGCCTGGGGGCAAGAACAGATGGTTCAGATGAATAAAAAAGGAACAAAGGAGGTTATGGTGCAATGACGGAATAGCGGAATAGCGGAATAGCGTAAAATGATAAGAATTAACGCTGTAAAAAATACGCAATGGCAGTTACACAGAATTCGTTACAGGCTCAAATCCATCGTTAATTCCACACATGAATACCAAGCATGAGCGATAACAAACATAAGCTACTGAGCACACCAGAATGCCCCCAGCAACTATGTTCAACTAAAGATATTAGCTTACTTGTTTAACCCGTAATTCTTTTGGTACGGCAAACTCGATATTTTCGAGGCGACCCGCACGTTCAGTGGCACTGCTAGCCCCCCAAAGTTTCAGGCGATCAACCACCCCTTGCACTAGCACTTCAGGCGCAGACGCACCCGCAGTAACACCAATGTGCTTAGCATCAACTAACCATTCTTTTTGAATACAATCAGCATCGGCAATCAGGTGTGCTTTTGCGCCGATTTTTTCAGCCAGTTCACGTAATCGATTAGAGTTAGAACTGTTTTGTGCCCCAACCACAAGCAACACATCACAATCGGCTGACAGTTCACGCACCGAATCTTGGCGGTTTTGCGTTGCGTAACAAATATCATCTTTACGTGGCCCTTCAATCGCAGGGAATTTTGCGCGCAACGCATCAATCACATCAGCCGTATCATCAACAGACAAGGTAGTTTGGCTACAGTAATACAGCGCGGACGGGTTTTTCACCACTAGCTTAGCAACGTCATCAACCGACTCAACCAAGTAAATGCCGCCATCTTGGTTATCATATTGGCCCATGGTGCCTTCTACTTCAGGGTGACCTTGATGACCAATAAGAACGCATTCGGTGCCTTTTGAACTGGCACGCATCACTTCCATATGAACCTTGGTAACTAATGGGCAGGTTGCATCAAATACCTTCAAACCGCGTGAGCTCGCTTCATTACGCACGGCTTGTGATACACCATGAGCCGAGAAAATCACTATGCTGTCATCTGGCACTTCCACTAACTCATCTACAAAAACAGCCCCGCGCTCTTTAAGTCCATCCACCACAAATTTGTTGTGCACCACTTCGTGACGCACATAAATAGGCGGTGAAAAAATTTCCAAAGCACGTTCGACAATCGTAATGGCTCGGTCTACGCCGGCACAAAAGCCTCGTGGGTTAGCCAAATGAATTTGCATAATGTTTCCTAGGGTTAACGTTTACTCAAAAAGGGTGATGTAAATTACGCGACAGAAATAATTTCAACGTCAAATGTAATCGTTTGCCCAGCTAAAGGATGATTGAAATCCACCGTCACAGATGCACCAGCAACTGAACGTACTATACCGGGTAACTCACTACCATCAGGTTGAGAAAAGGTCATAATCATGCCCTCTTCTGCTGGCGTTTCACCACTGAATTTATTGCGATCAAGGTGATAAATATTATCGGGATTCGGAAATCCGAACGCATCTTGAGGCTCAAGCGTGAACGACTTTTTGTCGCCCGCCACTAATCCCAATAAGCAGCTTTCGAACCCTGGGGTTAAATTGCCGTCCCCTATAACCAACTTAGCAGGCTTATTGTTAACCCGCGTGCTGTCGGCCGCTGAGCCATCAGATAATTTCAAATCAAAGTGTAATACCACTTCACTGTTGTCGGTAATGACCCCAGATGAATCACTCATTTACATTGTCCTTATTTTTGAACATATCTATTACTAACAAAAAGGCCCCTAAACAGATTGCACTGTCAGCCACGTTAAATGCAGGCCAGTACCAATCTTGATAGTAAAGCACTAAGAAATCGATAACGAAACCATGCATCAAGCGATCAAACACATTGCCGAGGGCACCGCCAATAATCAAACAAAATGCCACGGGTAACATCACTTGCTGGCGTGTGGTCTCTTTCAACCACCAGGTCACTAAACCACATACTGCAATGGCAATACCGGTAAATAACCAGCGCTGCCAACCGCCAGCATCGCTTAAAAAGCTAAATGCCGCACCATAATTATAAACATGGGTCAGGTTGAAAAAAGAGGTGTACTGAATAGCTTGGTACGGCTCTAAATTCGCTACGATCCAGTGCTTAGTGACCTGATCGATGATAAACACCACTGCGGCTAACCACAGAAAGCGCAGGCCACTTTGTCTAAATAAATTAAGCATAGGCGCGTGTTTCACCTTCACCGTCGACATTGGTTACACAACGTTGGCATAACTCAGGGTGTGCTTCGTTGGTTCCTACATCTTCACGGTGATGCCAGCAGCGAGCGCATTTCTCACCTTCTGACGCACTTATATGCAGCCACAGACCAGGCACTTCTGTTTCTGTGGCATCAGCAGGCTTGCTTTCAAGGCTTTCCACTGACGCAGACGAGGTAATAAATACGAAGCGCGCTTCATCCTTTAACTTAGCAAGCAAGTCAGCAAGTTCAGGTGTCGCATAAATTTTCACTTCTGCTTCGAGCGATCCGCCGATAGTACCTTCTTTACGGGCAAGCTCGATTCTACGGTTAACTTCGTCTTTCACCGCTAATACTTGCTGCCAAAATGCATCATTGAATTGGGTATTCTGCGATTGAGCCGAAAGCCCTGTATACCAAGTGCCGGTAAATACGAACTCTTCTTCTTGCCAAGGCATCTCTTGCCAGATCTCTTGTGCAGTGAAGCTAGTAATTGGCGCCATCCAGCGCACAAGTGCTTCAACAATATGATAAAGAGCTGATTGGCATGAACGACGAGCGTGACTATCACTCTTGGCTGTGTATTGGCGATCCTTGATGATATCAAGATAGAAACTACCCATTTCTATCGAACAAAATTGCATAAGCTTTTGAGTAACAACTAATAGATCGTACGCTTCATACGCCTTAACAATCTCAGCTTGAATAGCATGGGCACGGCTGACAGCCCATTTGTCTAGCTCAACCATTTCTTCAAATGGCACCAGATCCGTTTTCGGGTTAAACCCATTTAAGTTCGCCAGTAAAAAGCGCGATGTGTTACGAATTCGACGATACGCATCGGCTGAACGCTTAAGAATTTCATCAGATACCGCAATTTCACTACGATAATCAGTCGATGCCACCCACAAACGCAAAATATCTGCACCCAGCTTGTTAGTCACCTGCTGAGGCGCAATCGTATTACCCAACGATTTAGACATTTTCTTGCCTTTACCATCAACGGTGAAACCGTGAGTAAGTACTTGCTTATAAGGTGCATGGCCTTTGGTGGCCACAGAGGTCATTAGCGACGACATAAACCAACCACGATGTTGATCTGAGCCTTCTAAATACAAGTCAGCAGACGCAGGAATATCGTCACGCTTGTCGACTACAAAATAATGACTGACGCCTGAGTCAAACCATACATCTAAGGTGTCTAGCACTTTAACGAAGGTATCGGCATCATCACCGAGTAACTCTTGTGGTTCGAGATCCCACCATGCTTGAATGCCTTCGCTTTCAACACGTTGTGCGACTTGCTCAATGAGCTCGTCCGTGTTCGGGTGTAAATCACCTGTGTCTTTATGAACAAACAAAGCAATTGGTACACCCCAAGTACGCTGGCGCGAAATACACCAGTCAGGGCGACCCGCAACCATACTCTCAATACGGCTTTCACCCCATTCAGGGATCCACTGAGTATTATGAATTTCTTTGATTGACGATTCACGTAAGCCATTTTTATCCATGCCGATAAACCACTGAGGTGTGGCACGGAAAATCAATGGTGTTTTGTGGCGCCAGCAATGTGGATAACTGTGACTATATTTGAAGTGATGCACCAAAGCACCGCGCTCTGATAGTACTTCAACCACATGCTCATTGGCTTTAAATACATGTTCGCCAGCAAAAATTGGCGTGTTCTCAAGATAAACGCCGTTTGCGCCTACCGGGTTCGCCACTTCTAAATTGTATTGACGACCAACGTTGAAATCTTCTACACCATGGCCTGGGGCGGTGTGTACACACCCTGTACCTGAATCGGTTGTTACATGCTCACCTAAAATAAGAGGCACAGTAAAATCGTAGAAAGGATGCTTCACTTGCATATTTTCAAGAGATTGACCTAACGCAGTCCCCACCACTTGGCTATTTTCGAGGCCAAAACGCTTAATGCATTCATCAAGCAAGTCAGTTGCCACGACTAAGCGTTCGGTGCCGGTATCCGACTGCACCTGTACTAAGCTGTATTCTAATTCTGGGTGCAAAGAAATCGCGCGGTTTGCCGGTAATGTCCAAGGCGTCGTGGTCCAAATGACCACAGATATAGTACCTTCACCTAAGCCGTCACCAGTTGCAGTGAATTGCTCGGTAAAGCTGGCTTCATCAGTCACGTTGAAGCGAACATCAATAGAAGGCGATACTTTATCTTGGTACTCTACCTCAGCCTCAGCCAACGCAGATCCGCAATCTGTACACCAATGTACTGGTTTAAAGCCTTTTTCCAAATGACCTGAACGCACAACATTACCCAACTCACGGATAATGTTAGCCTCAGAAACAAAGTCCATCGTCTTATATGGCTTGTCCCACTCGCCCAGTACACCTAGACGAATAAAATCTGTTCTCTGCCCGTTGATTTGCTTTTCAGCATACTCGCGACATTTCTGTCTAAATTCTGCAGCGGTGACTTTTTTGCCAGGTTTACCGACTTTCTTCTCAACCATCAATTCAATTGGCAGGCCATGACAATCCCAACCCGGAACATATGGCGCATCAAAGTCAGATAGCGTTTTCGATTTAACAATCACATCTTTAAGAATTTTATTTACCGCATGGCCAATGTGAATATCACCGTTGGCGTACGGAGGACCGTCATGCAAAATAAAAGGTGTTTTGCCTTTTTTCGCCGCGCGAATTTTGTGATACAGCGCTTTGTTAGTCCAGTCATGCAGCATTTTAGGCTCACGCTGAGCCAAGTTTCCACGCATGGGGAACTCAGTCTCAGGCAAATTCAAAGTATGTTTGTAGTCACTCATTGATTGCTAAATCCAAAATCGTCGTTATTCGTCATTAATTTCAGTCAACACCGAGCAGTTGTTTCGCTTGCTCAGCATCACGTAATATTTGTTGATGCAACTGCTCGAATGAATCGAACTTAATTTCGTTGCGTAATTTTGCTCTTATGGCCACTGAAATAAAGCGCCCATAAAGATTGCCAGTAAAATGAAATATATGCACTTCTAACTGAGAGCGCTGACCGTTTACCGTCGGCCGTGTGCCTATATTTGCTACGCCGCTATATATTGTACCCGCTATGTCAACTTGAACAGCAAACACGCCATTAATGGGGGCATTGCAACGTTTGAGCAATAGGTTAGCGGTAGGAAAACCAATTGTGCGACCTTTTTTATCACCGTGCAGTACTTTGCCAGAAATCGTAAACGGACGACCAAGCATTTTTTCAGCTAAGGTAAAATTGTCTTCACTTAACGCCTTGCGCACTTCTGTAGAGCTAATGCGGTAATCATCTAACCGAAAACTCTGGGTGCTGACCACACTGAATCCGCACTTTTGACCTTCCGCTTGTAACATAGCGAAATTTCCGACTCGCCCCTTGCCGAAGCGAAAGTCGTCGCCCACCACCAAAAACTGTACGCCTAAATCTTCAACTAAAAGTTGCTCAACAAACTGCTCAGCGGTAAATGAAGCAAAGCGTTTATCAAACTTTAAGCACAATAGCCGGTCGACACCTAACGCTTTAAGCTGTACATATTTGTCACGTAATAAGCTTAAACGTGCGGGCGCATTGTCTGGAGTAAATAATTCTTCAGGTTGAGGTTCAAAAACCATTACCGTTGCAGGCAGCCCAAGTTCACGAGCCTTTACCACCAGCTGACTTAATACGGCTTGATGACCTAAATGCACTCCATCAAACTTACCAATTGTCAGTACGCATCCTCGGTGTCTGTCACGAAGATTATGTAAACCGCGGACTAATTCCACTGTGTTCCTCATTCACATCAGTTTCCTCAAGCTTTTAGCGTGAAACTGATACTATTGGCTAAAATCAAAGCGACGGATTATAACGAACTACGCGCAGAGATACAGCCCGTTATAGCGCAGTTCGCTTAATTTACCTGAATTGCTTTTGATAGTAGCTGTTTTGGCCGTATTCCTAGCGCTACACCACTGACCAAAAACACCAAACCTGCGCCTGCAATCATGATAGCTAACTGTGTTATTTGCATGGCGGGTGCCCAGCCTAACCAGCTATCAATCTCAGGGCGATAATAGAGTAACCCTGCGGTCATAATTAAAGTGGCTATCAATACTTTGGCGAGAAAAAATAACGTACCAGAAGACATTTTATACACCCCCAAGCGATGCAGTTTGCTGTACAACAACCCCGCGTTCATAGTGGCAGATAAACTCGTTGCTATCGCCAACCCCAAATATCCGAATGGGATAGCGAAAATCAGGTTAAACAGCATGTTAGAGGCCATACACCAGATACCGTATTTCACCGGTGTTTTAGTATCTTGGCGGGAGAAAAAGCCAGGAGCAAGCACCTTAATAAGCATGAAACTGAGCAACCCAGTGGCATAAGCAATTAAGCTATAAGAGGCAAGCGTCGCATCAAGGGCCGTAAACTCGCCTCGCTTAAATAATACAATCAGCATTGGCTCAGCTAAGATCATCAAACCTGCAGCGGCTGGTATTCCTAATAAACAGACCATGCGCAGCGCCCAATCAATATTTGCACTAAATGCATTTGCATCTTTCGTTACATGATTGCGTGACAGAGTCGGCAAAATTACCGTTGCAATGGCAATACCAAATAAACCTAACGGGAACTCCAATAAACGATCGGAATAATAAAGCCAACTTATGGAGCCGGTTACCAGGAAACTAGCAATAAAAGTATCGAACAATAAATTTAATTGGCCCACTGATACGCCGAACAAGGCAGGTATCATCAGTTTGCGCACTTTAGTGACTTTGGGGTCTGACCATCCCCACTGGGGCTTAACTAATAACCCGGCGCGATACAAAAACGGGAGCTGAAAGGCAAATTGCACTATGCCCCCAATAAATACTCCCCACGCTAAGGCAAATCCAGGCTCGTTGAAGGTATCTGCCATAAAAATAGCACAACTAATAATGGCAACGTTTAATAACACAGGTGTAAACGCAGATACGGCAAATTGATTTAAGGTATTTAATATCGCACCGGTTAAGCCTGCCAATGAAATAAACATCAAATAAGGAAACGTGATCTTCAACATTAGCGCAGCTAATTCGAATTTTGCCCCCTGAGGCTCGTCGTTTAGGTACTCCATAAACCAACCTGTGCCAAATATAGCTGCCACAACGGGAGAGCCAATCACCCCAAAAAAGGTGACCACTGTTACGATTACGCCTAAGGTGCCTGATACTTTCGCAACAAACTGCTTCATTGCATTTGGGTCATCTTCATTGCTGACTTCAGTCAGTACAGGGATAAAGGCCTGAGCGAATGCTCCTTCTGCAAATAAGCGACGTAAAAAATTAGGGATTTTATTTGCAAAGAAGAACACGTCCGCTGCCGCACCTGCGCCCATTAAATTTGCAACCACTACATCTCTGACTAAACCTAAAACGCGAGATAAAAAGGTCATACAACTGACAATTAATCCGGATTTCAACAAACGATTCGACACATGATTTCCTTTAACAAAATAAACAATCCGAATAATTCCGCGCTCATTATGCGCTAAGGCTAATTTAGTTAGAAGCATTCACACAAAAAACTGTTTGCTACATAGGTAAATTACGAGGCCAGCAAAGATAGTTTAGGTTTGTTTGGATTAATTTTGCTTATATACATATTGCCGCTTCGCTCAATCAAGGAACTCAGGTAAACTATTGTTTGGCAGGTGCGAATGCCTATTAACGTCGCCCACTTCGCTGATTGTGAATACGATTCAGATCCAGCATTACGATACCTTGGGAATTAAGTGCTATTTTGCGCAATAAATACGCAAAAGCATTTGACAAACACAGGTCTGATAGGCACAATCCGCACCCTTGAATTTTGACTAGAATTTTTTGGGAGTTCCACTTGGCTAACATTAAGTCTGCTAAGAAACGTGCACTACAATCAGAAAGACGCCGCCAGCACAACGCTAGCCGTCGTTCTATGACACGTACATCTTTGAAAAAAGTACTTGCTGCAATCGCTTCTGGCGATAAAGCATCTGCTCAAGCTGCATTTGCAGCTGCTACACCTTTGATTGACCGCATGGCAACTAAAGGTCTTATCCATAAAAATAAAGCTGCTCGTCATAAGAGCCGTTTGTCTGCACAGATTAAAGCATTAGCTTAATATCTGTTCAGAGTTTTTATTGTCAAAAAAGCGCTTAGGCGCTTTTTTTGTGCCTGTCATTCTTCAGTTTATCTATTCTTTATTTTCTCAAGCGTATTTTGCAGATAACCTGTACCTGCTTACACGTACACAGAAAACTATTTTTCAAAAAGGAATCACATGAAAGCTGCGCTCTTTTACCCAACATTGGCACTTTGCAGTGCATTATTACTAAGTGCTTGTACATCAACCCCACAACAAAGTGCCGTTTCAGCCGACTTAGCACGTCTTAGTGATAGTGCGCTAAAAAGCGAGCTCGCTTATGATGTGGTCAAATCGCTCACCGTAGAAGTAGGGCCGCGAATTGCTGGCAGTGAAGGTGATAAACGTGCAGTTGCCTGGGCAGAAGAAAAATTCAAAGCGCTAGGGTTTGATAAAGTTTACAAAGAGCCTGTGCGTGTAAGAAATTGGTCCCGCGGTATTGCAGATGCAAAAGTCATTGCTCCCTATCAGCAAAAACTGTTCATCACTGCGCTAGGCGGCTCAGTAGCCACACCTGAAGGCGGTCTCATTACCCAAGTTGTCATGTTTGACTCACTCGCCTCGTTAAAAAAAGCAGATGCCGCGCAAATTCGCGATAAAATCGTGTTTATTAATCAACGCATGCAACGAGATCGCGCAGGTAAAGGATACGGCCCTGTTGTCATTGGTCGCTCGCAAGGTGCTATTGAAGCCGCCAAATTAGGGGCCAAAGCTGTGCTCATTCGCTCAGTAGGCACAGATAACTCGCGCTTTGCTCATACTGGGGTAATGCAATACTCAGATGACGTTGAGAAAATTCCCGCTGGCGCATTATCGAATGCAGACGCTGATAATTTGCAAGCTATGCTTGATGCAGGTAAAGACGTAACCTTAGCCGTAGAAATGCGCGCTAAAGAGCATGGCTGGCAAACATCTTACAATGTTATCGGTGAATTTACCGGTAGTGAGTCGCCAGAAGAAATTGTATTAATCGGTGCTCACTTAGATTCATGGGACGAAGGCACTGGCGCACTTGATGATGGCGCAGGCGTAGGCATAGTGACCGGCGCAGCCAAAATAATCAAAAATGTAATGGGTCAACCAAAACGCACCATTCGTGTGGTTTTGTATGCTTCAGAAGAGTTTGGCTTAACTGGCGCTCAAGAATACACTCGTAAACACAAAGCTGAATTAAGCAATATTATTGTTGCCGCTGAGTCTGATTTTGGCGCAGGTGAGATATACCAAATCGATACGCTTTTTGCTCCAAGTGCTGTACAGCAAGCAAACCCCTTGTTCGAAGCGCTTGAAAATATAGGGGTTACCCAAGGGCACAACCAAGCAGGTGGTGGGCCTGACGTTTCAATGCTGCCCAAATACGGGGTACCTGTTGTATCGCTTCTGCAAGACGGTACCTATTATTTTGATTATCACCACACAGCAAACGACACGTTAGATAAGGTTGACCCAAAAGCGCTAGCACAAAATCAAGCGGCCTATGCTCTGCTCGCGTATTTTATGGCAAATAGTGAGATTGATACACGACCGGCACCTGCAAAAATAGCTAATTCGCATTAATCGTTATAGCATTCCCAAATAACGAAAAAGGCGAGATATCAGTGATATCTCGCCTTTTTGATTCTTAGCCTTTACGAACGATTAAGCGAACTCATCCGCTAACGGCTCAATGTAAGCTAACGCTTCTTTTTCCGGCTCAAGGGTTTCACAAGCATCAATTTTAAGCATGTCAGCGACCGGCTTACCTTGTAATTCAAGCAATAACTCATGTAGCTGCTCACCTGCCCCGCAGTATGAATCGCAATAACTGCTGTCACCTAATCCTATGACAGCAAAAGGCTTTTGATCCATCAGTGGGAACAGGTCTTTTAAGTCAGAAACAAAAAACTCTAAATTAGGCGGGATATCCCCCTGCCCGGTCGTAGAAGAAATAAAAATGTACCCGTCACAACGTTTAAAATCATCCACGCTTGGGTCATCATATATTTCGCTAACCACTTGTTTACCGTTGAGCAATTCTTGTACTTGCTCTGCAACATGTTGGGCGTTACCGTAAACTGAACCAACGAAAATACCTACTTTACTCATTTTTTACTCTTCCATTACTAAATCAAAATTAGTTTACCGATTAATTGAAGGCAGATCTAACTCATCTAACGATGGCACTTCCCAGCCCCACTGCGTCATCAGGGTAGACATCCGCGGATCGAATTCATTCACTATTGCTAGCTTTTCATTACTCATTGGGTGAGTGATACGCATCTGCTGGCAGGTTAATGCCAAACCATTAAACGAAAACTGATCACGCATAAACTTATTGTGCTTGCCGTCACCATGTGTGGTGTCCCCTACAATAGGATGATTAATATGACACATGTGTCTGCGCAATTGGTGTTTGCGCCCCGTTTTTGGGTGCAACTTAACTAACGTATAACGAGCCGACGGATAACGACTAACAGCAAAAGGCAGCTCAAATTGCTTTATCGGCACAAATTCTGTTTGTGCTTCTTGCGGGTCCTTGTCTTGATTCGCACGCTTATCTGCAATTTTATCAAGCTTCTCTTTTAAGGCGTAATCAATGAAGCCAGGGGCTTTCACATGCCCCCGTACAATCGCGAAGTATGTTTTAGATACGGTATTGGCAGCAAACTGCTCTCCGAGTAGGCGAGCAATATCCGCTGACAATGCAAACACCAACACTCCCGAAGTTGGCCTATCTAAACGATGGACTGGGAACACATGCTGACCTATTTGGTCACGCAGCAACTGCATGGCAAACTGCGTTTCGTGACGATCAATCATGCTCCTGTGTACCAACAAACCAGCAGGTTTGTGTATAGCCACAATGAATTCATCTTGGTACAAAATCGTTAACATCATAGGGCGTCGTCACTAAATATCAGGTCAATTTTGTTAATGGTATCAAGAATGGCTGTGGTGTATTGGCGGTCGCATTTTAACTCTTTCGCCCACTCCTGAGCCATAGGCAACAATGTCATGCGCCTGGGTAAAGGCAATTGTGCCTGAAGCAGATTTGTCATCTTAGGTATGAAAATAAACTGCAACCACTGTGCAAAATCCATTCGGTCACATGCAAAAGGCGCTTCGCTTTGCATGGCCCACTCACTTGGTGGTGACACCGACCATTGTTCAGCCCTTTTTAGCTGACTGATGAGCTGATTTAACAACGTCTCTATTTGGACTTCTGAGGCGCTACATGGCATGCTTCCGCTCATATTTATTCATCTCAAATTTGGGTTATTTCCGCTTAATGCGCGGCAGTTTATAGGTAAACATGAATCAAATCAGCTCCATCAGTGAATTTCTTCTTCACGCTCAAACCGAATATCATGTATTTGATATGGGACGCACCATTCGCTCTCTTGATAGCCAAACCTTTCTAAACATAGAAAACGCCAGCGAAGCTGCGCCTTACCCTCGTCAAGAACATGCGTGGTTTGGCATCGTATTTTTTAGTCGCCAGTTAAGCCGCGAGCATTATATTTGGTTTGTAAAGTTGCCTTTAGACGAGAAAGGCCTTGTTATCAGCGCTACGCGTAATCACTTTTTACAGATCATTACTGATGCCCTAGGGGCACAATTAGAACGTAACAAAGAAGCCCGAGGGCGCTTACCTGAAAATCCATACACATTTGTCCCAAATCAACAGCAGCTCGCTGATTTTAATAGTGTAAGCCGAGGTGTTTTGAAGCTTCCACCAAGCGAATACTATTCAGCTGCTGTTCGATACATAGCGCATCCTCAAGCGCACAATTGGCAAGAAGTTGCCTTACAGGGTATCGCAGATGTAGCAGCCAGCGTGCGTCGCAAAGACGGCGCCCAACTTATTACGGCACATCTATTTGAAACAGCGCCTCAAGTGCAACAAGCGTTAATGTCTTCGCTAGAAAACTACCCGCTAGACAAATCTGTCAGCCAGCAGCTTATTGATAATGCAGAACAACACTTTGCCGATTTGTCCCTCATACAATGGACACTACGTGCGTTAAGTCAAAGCGTGGCCAGTACAATAGTTAAAGCCTTCATTCAAAAAATACTTGATTCACAACACAATACCGTACCGGAAATCATGTTGTTGATTGCAGCAAGACACTGGCAATACTTGCAAGATGAAAAAGTATTGCGCCAATATATTGAGCGCCTTGCTTTAATCGATATCGAGCTATGTGCTGACCTTTACAGTGACTTAGTACGAATTCCCAGTGTTCGACCCGCCATGCTTGGCATTATTCGCTGGCAGGACAAATCCTATGCTTTAACACAGGTGATTGGCCATTTATTTAGTGGACAACAAAAATGAATTTATTTGATTTAACCTTGTTCTTAGTGATCCTATTGGTGGTTTTTCAATTTTGGCGCATGCGCGCTATTACAGAAAAAGCCAACCAGCACTTAGCACAATACTGCGACCAGCACGGTTTGCAGCTTATTAGTAATGCGCGACATAAAACGCGGCTCGGTAGCTACAGAGGGAAACTAGATTGGCAGAGTTGTTTTGTGTTTGAGTTTTCTGGCAATGGTGAGAACAGCTATCAAGGTACATTAACCATGGCAGGTAAACATATACTTAAAGTTGATACCCCTGCTTATCGCATTGACTAACACTAAACGCCATACAATAAAAATCAACTTGTTAGAGACGTCAAAACGAGAGTTTGATTTTAATCGGCTACAAATAGCGGAGTGTAATGGCGAGGCTTTAAAACTGTAAAGGCGCGGCCTGAATTTCTTCAAGCCACGCCTTTACATAAAAATTGAAGGTCCCTCTGTGCGCTCCTTCACAACATCTAACTCACACGATCCTTGTCTTGTCCTTCTGTCACTCATCCTGAATGCGGCACTTATCCCAAGTGTATCCCTTTCCCTATATCACCTTCCTAGGTGAGTGCTGTTGTCCTAACAGCTATCCTTATTGCATCCAATGCGCCTAATTCCCTTTAAGCAACTCTTCCTGAGTTTGTCCCATTCCTTACGCTCAATTGAGCCGCTTTATCCTAAAGCGTCCTTTTCGTCCCTGGCCCATTCATCCTAAATGGGCACTCTTCCTGAGTGAGTCCAATTCCTTAACGCCAATGCGCGACTTCATCCTGAAGTATCCTTGTTGTCCCTTAACCATTCATCCTAAATGGGCACTCGTCCTGAGTGGGTCCTTTTCCTTGTTCCCATTTCCAAATGGGTTGCTCATACCGAGCGTTCCTACTTTTCCATGTACAGTTTATCCATTAAACTGTGTTGCTCTCCTGAGCCTGTCCTAGGTCGTCCTTGTGTCTTCCTGACTCGTCGTGTTTCCTTGTGACAGGACAAACTATATAACAATCAAAAACATTTTCGACATGCCTGCGTGACAATTGCGTGACAGTTATTAACCAAAAGTCTAAGAAAATAGAAAATTCATATAAATATCATATAGTTGATTAAAAACCACAGCGATCAACAAGGGAATAAAATGTCTTTTTCCTACACCTTTGTACGAAATCTCTTACAAAGGTGCAGGTCAATTACCTAGATTAGAAATTAACAGAAGAGAATAAATTTAACCTGCTTTTTTAAAAGTTCCCAAAATGGCAATTTAATATGTAATAAAAAGTAATGAATCTGACAATTATTGACGGTCACAAAACATTAAATGGCCAGTGATATGGCCTGTCTCCAGCGCCTCAAGCATTTTATATTGCCCATCTTCAAAAAAAGATAAACATTTAGGTAAGGTCACATAAACGCCTATCCCTTCGCTGCTGGCGTCTTCTTTCATCACGCCATCAATGGCACTCATTAATACGTGGCCTAAACCGTAGTGCTGATAATCAGGGTGCACGCCTATAAATGACAACATGTGATAACGCTGGGCCGGAATGTGTTCACGCACCTTTTGTTCTTTATCTACCATTTGCTTGGTACCAAAGTAGCCAGCAGTTAGCAGCATTTTGAGTCGCCAATGCCAAAAGCGGCTAGGCCCGAATTCGGCATCAGGGCCGATTAAGCATGCCACGGCTAAAAGACGATTATTATCGAACAGGCCGATCATAGGCTGCCGAGCCTGCCAGAATGCATTCAACTCTTCACGAATGGCTGAGCGTAAACGTGATTCGTACCCTTCTTTATTAACCTGAAAGATATCCATAAACAAAGGGTCATCGTGGTATGCCTGGTACAAAATAGATGCAGCGATTTTTAAATCTTCCGCGGCTAAATAGATTGCTTTGATGTTATCCATATCAGGGGCGACAACGGCTTGAGATAATGGCATGCTGATCTCTCCTAGGAGGTTTTAATTCTCATTACATTTCCATAATACATGTTAATATTTTGTAAAACGACAATTAAGTCAATCATAAACCATTAAAATATCAGGAGTATTCAATGGAAAATTATCACACAACTATGGGTGACCTCTTCGAACAGTTGGGATTAAGTGGTCAAGAAGGTGATGTTGAAGCTTTCATTGAAACGCACAAGGGGTTGCGTCAGGGAGTACACATAGAAGACGCTGAGTTTTGGTCAAAGGCACAAGCTGAATTTATTCGAAATGCATTGTTAGAAGATGCAGAGTGGGCCGAGTTAATTGACCAGTTAAATACGCGAATACGCTAAGATTACCATTGTCGCTTCACACCATGCGCTACGTGCATGGTGTGAAGCGAATTGCGAGTGACTACTGACTCAACATACCAAGTGCAGAATCCCCCCACCCTACAAGTTGATCATTCTTTAACACTAAAGGTGTGCATTCATCTTTCGTGGTTACGCCATCGTCGTCCATGCGCTGGGTTCGATAATATAAAACGTGGTACTGATCGTCACCTTTCTTAACGAATTCACTGAAATCGGCTACGCCCATGCGATCCATTACTTCACCTGTCGTTAAATTCGGCTGTAATCGAGCGACTTCTTTTCGATTATGTTTTTCCTGCTTTTGCCAATCAGACTGATATCCATCGTGACCGTCAACGGAAATAACACACCCAGATAACAATAAAGATAACCCCAAGGCTCCCGCAAGAATAAGTGGCTTCATAGTAAACTCCTGTTTTTGTTTATTTTTAAATTGTGCTGAAGTAAGTACATTTAGTATTCATTTACACAGGTATATACAAAATTAAAGCCAAAAATATATCTATTTGATTTTAAAGGCTATTCTTTATTTACAATAATAATCTTCTGATGTTTAATAGTCGTTATCACTATATTTTCGCTGAATTGACCAAACTATGACAAACCGATTATCTGAGGTTATTGCTCTGTGCCAAACGTTATCAAAAGAAGGTAAAAAACCCAGTGTAGGGTTAGTTAGAAGTCGAGCAGGAGGAAAACTTTCTATTCCAGAAGCCATTAAGGGTATTCAAAGCTGGCAAGCTCAACCCGATCAAACCGTTGAGCAATTGAATCCGACAGAAAAAACTGACGAAGCACCCGCAACATTAGAGGCCAGAGTTGCCTCTTTAGAAAAACAGGTGCTTGAACTAACCCAGCGCTTGGCGCACTTGACTTATACCAATTCCATTAAGTAGCCCGTTAGTCAGCAACAGCTGGTTCAATTTCAGTCAAAAACGTTGCTAGGTTTGCCGATATCTGCTCTTTTGGCTGCAAACCCACTTGTTCTAACATCACAGCGCCAGTTTGGTTTTCTACGCTAAGAATAAAGTCTTCTTCGTCTGTTAATGCGATAAATACGGTCTCTGGCTGGCGCAAGCGCCGTTTCATCAAAATATGCCCGACAATATTCTGCTGAAGGCGGTCAAAATCCTCTGCGTTCCACGCTTGCAATATTTGCAATTTACCGCTTGGGTGTTTTGCCACTATATTATCGCTCCAGTAGCGAGAATAAAACTGAACGAGACTAGGGTGCAACTCTATGTCCAAGGCATCATTGAGCGCGTCAAAATCAGCTGCGTGTTCTCGAACTTTCGGTTGCCATGATACAAGATCCCCACTTTGGCTATTTTCGGTTGCTTGATAACACACCGATGGCCAATCAGGGTCAAACTCAATAGAAGTAAGTTCACAATGATCCGCTGAAAAGGCCACAAAACGCGCCATAAAATCATCTAGCGCTTGATTTACCATTGAACTCATACGATTCGCTCTTCGTTGGTATTAAATGGCGAGTAATGTAGCATTAATTTGGGCTCATCTTCTGATAAAATGTTCCTTCACCTAATGTATTCTATCCCTATTCATCTAATCACCTTGAGGCTCTTACAATGCAAGATAAAACACTTCCTTCTGATGTTCTAAGCTCCTTAACATTAGGTAAAGCAACCCAATATAAAGAGCATTACAGCCCCGATTTATTGCAAGGCGTGCCGCGCAGTTTAAATCGTGACGAGCTCAATTTAGGTGATACCTTGCCCTTTAAAGGTGTCGATCGCTGGAATGGCTATGAATTGTCTTGGCTTAATTTAAAAGGTAAACCGCAAGTCGCCATTTTACGGTGTGAAGTGCCCTGCGAGTCAGTCAATTTGATCGAGTCAAAGTCGTTTAAATTGTACCTAAATAGTTTTAATCAAAGCAAAGTTGAGTCCATTCTTCATGTGCAAAAAATGATCAGCAAAGATCTGTCCGCGTGTGCTGGTTTACCGGTAAATGTGCAGCTTTATGCTCGCGAGGCTTTTCCTGGCTTGCACCTTGGTACGCTCGAAGCACAATGTATTGATGATTTGGACATTGCAATTGATAACTATGAATTAGAGCCTTCAATCCTGCGGGTTGAAGAAAGTGAAGTGCAAGAAACGCTTTGCAGTCACTTGTTAAAATCTAACTGCTTGATCACTAATCAACCTGATTGGGGCAGCGTATTAATTCGTTATCACGGCCGGAAAATTGACCAGGAAAGCGTATTGCGTTATTTAATATCGTTTCGCCAGCACAACGAATTTCACGAGCAGTGTGTTGAGCGTATTTTTAGTGACATCATGAAATTCTGTAAACCACAGAAACTGACTGTCTATGCCCGTTATACCCGACGTGGTGGATTGGATATAAATCCATTTAGAAGTAACTTTGAAACTATTTACCCTGAGCTACGTTTAGCTCGCCAATAAAACACGTATTGAGATATGTAGCGTTTACTTTCTCTTGTTGCATATCAATGCTGTTTTCATTTAAGGAATTCAATGAAAAGTATTCAGTTAAATCCCCTTGGGGCAATGAGTCAGTTATCCAAATTAGAAGTTGATAAGCTTAATCAATCTGCTGATAGCCAGCTGTATTATTTATTTCGTAGTTGTTGCTTAGCCGTATTAAACAGCGGCGCTGAGACTGACAACTGCGAAAACCTATTTGATGAAAATGAACAGTTTGATATCAAACTAATTAGTCGCGAACGGGGCGTAAAAATCGAATTAGTGAACCCGCCCGCAATTGCATTCGTAGATGACAGATTGATCAAAGGTGTACATGAACACTTGTTTTCGGTTCTTCGTGACCTGCTGCACATGGGTGAAAGCTTCAACGGTGCTGAATTTCCAGGTGTGTCTGAGTCGGCTTATATCACTCACAAAGTTTTTGACATGATGCGCAACGCGCAGACCATCAAAAACACAGCCGAGCTTAACTTAGTGGTGTGTTGGGGCGGTCACTCAATTGGCGAAACCGAATACCAATACACCAAAGAAGTCGGCTACCAACTTGGACTGCGTGAACTGAATATATGCACAGGTTGCGGTCCCGGGGCAATGAAAGGCCCAATGAAAGGAGCAACCATAGGTCACGCAAAACAGCGCTACCGTAATGGGCGCTATCTGGGCGTCACTGAACCCAGTATTATTGCTGCTGAGCCCCCTAATGCTATCGTAAATGAACTGGTTATCATGCCTGACATTGAAAAACGCTTAGAAGCATTTGTTCGTATGTCCCATGCCATTATTGTATTTCCAGGCGGCGCAGGTACAGCTGAAGAGCTATTGTATTTGTTAGGGCTAATGTTAAACGAGCAAAATAAAGAGCAAGTGCTGCCCATTATTCTCACCGGCCCTAAGGTTTGTGAAGGGTACTTTAGTGCCATCGATAGATTTATTGGTGCAACGCTGGGCGAAGAAGCGCAATCACTGTATGAAATTATTGTGGATGACCCGACTCGCGTGGCCCAAACCATCAACGAAAAACGAGCCGATGTACGCGCCTATCGCAAAGCAAAAGGGGACTCTTTTGACTTTAACTGGTCGCTCAAAATTGAACAGGAGTTTCAGGTTCCGTTTGTTCCCACGCACGCCAGTATGAGTGGGTTGAATTTGCATTTTGATCAACCTAAAGCTGAGCTAGCGGCAAACCTGCGCAAAGCTTTTTCTGGCATAGTCGCAGGTAATGTAAAAGCGGAAGGCGTGAAACTTATACGCGAACAAGGACCGTTTAAACTCGATGGTGACCGAGAATTGATGGCGTTAATGGACGAGCTACTGCAATCTTTCGTCGTACAACAAAGAATGAAACTTCCTGGCAGCGAATACGTGCCTTGTTACGAAATTATGTAAAAAAATAAATCTGGGCGTGGTATTTTTATTCAGCACGATAAAATCTCGCTCAGATTTTCAACATTTATACTGACAGAACACAAAAAATGAATAAAAAAATAGTGACGCGTATAGGTATTGGGGTTGCGCTATATGGCGTATTCGTAGCCGCAGTACTGCTGTTTTACCCTGATAACGCCCAAGACATGGACTGGAAAGATCGCGAAGAGTACAACAAGGTACAAGTTGCAAAGCTTGAACTAGGTCAAACTAAGCAGCAAATAGTGGCACTACTCGGTGGCCCAGATATTAGTGAAGCAAAGAGAACGGGCGACGATACATACCAAGTCATGTTCTTTCGCACCCAACACGTCAAATCAGACGGTATCACCACGCAAGATGAGTGCACTGCGCTTCTGCTGCAAAATGACGAATTGATCGGATGGGGTGAGAGTGCCTACCAAGATTATTTATCTCTCTAAGGCGTATTCGCTCTGTGCCTGACAGCTTGATTAAACAGCAGTATCAGAGTTTATATACCCTGCTTGCACAATATCATAAAACGCCTTTACCCAATGATATTGTGCAGCAAACCTTAAATTTTAATAACCAACTACTAAGTGCAATCAAACAACACCCTGAACTCATTTTTGCACAAATTCACCTGTATAAGTCGTCACTTGCGCATACGTATAACGTCGCATTTAGTACTTGCCTTTTTACCGCACTAATATGTATTCGTAATCGCTTTAACGAAACAACAACACTGCAATTAATGTGCGCCGCCATTAGCCTGTTTGCCTTTGACGCGCCACGTAAAACCAAACCTACAACGCCAGAATCAGTCGCACCGAAACATCAATTGAATAAAACGTTTTGCCGTATGTTGACTGAATATCAACAAGCGGTTTGGCTTCGCGGCTACCGGCAGGTTCAACGGTTAGAGAGTGACCTTGAACAACACCTGAAGCATTTGTCGAATACCTCAGCGGACGTAACGGTTTTAGTCATAGCTGCGCGTTTGACTTTGCTTTTACATCAACAAAACTCAAAAAAACCTTTGAGCTTTCCAAATGCCTTACGTCAGATAATACAAAATACACCGGGCACGACACAATCGCTTATTGAACCGCTAATGTCCTACCCAGGCACTGCGCCACCAGGGGTATTTGTAATGATAGAAGATGGTTCATTAGCTGTTGTTGTGGCTGTGTTAGAGGGCAGCGTTTTGTGTTTCCCGCAACACTCCGCTCAGCGCCCCAGTACGCACACTACGTATTTTTCAGTGGATATAGAGCACATTAAACGCATATACCCTGCTCAAGCGCTTAAGCAACTGAGCAAAATGCAAACTTGGTGGGGTGATGCGTGGCAACAACAGGTGCAAGAAGCGACAACAAAGCCCCTATCCCCTTTTACCCAAAGTTATAAAATGGATCGCCCACCCGCGACGTTAGTTGCTATCCAAAGCCAGTTAAACAAACCTGTTCAAGACATCAAAAAGCTAAGTACGGCAGTCGCACGTGAGCCATCATTCGCCCAGCATTTACGCCAAACAGCGACACAAAGCAGCCGCCAGAAATTACCCATGAAAGACATACAACATGGTCTGATGATGCATGGGTTTGAACGCTCCGGTAGCATCATTATGCAGCAAGCTTTGCTGAGCCGTTTAAACCAACATTACTTTCCATTGCAGCATGCGTTTATCAATTTCGTCCAGCTGCGCGGACATATTGCGAGCGCTTTAGCAAAAGCTGCTGATTTAGGGATCCCTGAACAAGCCTGTACGTTGGCGTATTTTGCCAGTGTAGGGCTATTCATTCATACCCAACTAAAAATTCAAACTCAGTGGCGAAAGGCCGATACGAATACCTATGACATGGCCTCGTTAATACGCTGCGTAAAGCCTGAACAGCTGCGTATTCACCCAGTATCAATGGCACAAGCATGGCAGCAACCGCGTCACGAAATTGTCGCGTTGAAGCATTATCATGAAGCGCATTATTTAGACGAAAACAAGCCCAATGTGTCAGTTAAACTAGCCGCACTTTTAGGGTTAAGTTTAATCATCGCTAGAGAGCTGTACTTCAGTACATCACCACTGTGCGTACAAAGTCAGCAGTATTGGCAAAGCGCAAGCAAGGTATTAAAAGTAAAGGAGCAAGAGCTTAATGAAATCAAACAGCAAGCTTATTCAATTTGTCACAGCTACTCACCTGTATAAAACCGCGTTACAGCTTATCACAGCTGGCTTTAAGCGCCGTTTCGTGGTATAAATCGCGCCCTAAAAATAATGGCCGTTAGGCTTTTTAATCATCACCTCAATAGCTGCATTCATAGCAGTACTCGACAGACATTATTGACGCCTAAACGTCAGTATAAAATTTAACAGTAAGGATTATTTTATGACTAAGCAACGCATTACAGTCATTCGCGGAGACGGCATCGGCCCGGATATTATTGACTCAGCTCTGCAAATTTTAGACAAAGTAGGCTGCGATTTTGAGTATGATTTCGCCGATGCAGGTTTAGTTGCGCTAGAAAATCACGGTGAGCTTCTTCCTGAAGAAACACTTGGTCTTATCGCGAAGAATAAAGTAACGCTAAAAGGCCCGTTAACCACGCCAGTTGGTGAAGGCTTTACTTCAATCAACGTTAGCCTACGTAAAAAATTCCAGCTGTATGCTAACTTACGCCCTGTATTGTCCTTCAAAGGCACGAAAGCACGCTACGAAGATATCGACATCGTTACTGTGCGCGAAAACACCGAAGGTATGTATTCTGGTTTAGGCCAAGTGGTTTCTGACGATGGTAATGAAGCTGAAGCGAAAAGCCTTATTACACGCGCCGGTGCTGAACGTATTTTGACCTATGCTTATGAAATGGCAATCCGAGATGGTCGCAAAAAAGTAACAGCAGTGCACAAAGCCAATATCTTAAAGTCTACTTCTGGCTTGTTCCTTAAAGTTGCGCGTGAAGTTGCACAGCGTTACCCACAAATCGAATCATCAGAAATGATTGTTGATAACTGCTGTATGCAGCTTGTTATGAATCCTCATCAGTTCGACGTTATTGTAACAACTAACTTGTTTGGTGACATTTTATCAGACCTATGTGCAGGTTTAGTAGGCGGCCTTGGTATGGCGCCGGGTGCTAACATTGGGCAAGACTGCGCAATTTTTGAAGCTGTTCATGGCTCAGCGCCTGATATTGCAGGCAAAAACCTAGCTAACCCGACCTCAGTTATTTTGGCTTCAATTCAAATGCTTGAATATCTGAACATGGGTGAGCAAGCTGAAAAAATTCGCTATGCACTAAAACAAGTCATCGAATCTGGTGACCGCACCACGCGTGATCTAGGTGGCGAACACGGCACCAGCGACTTTACCCAAGCGATGTTAGAACGCTTATAAACGACAATTTTCATTTATATTAAAGGTGGCTCAACTGAGCCACCTTTTTTTTGGCCATTTATAATCAGCCCCATTTCTTTACCTTCTTTAAAAGCGCTACTAGGCTTACTGCTGTGCAAATGCACCAATATGGATCAACTAAACAAGGAGTTTCATTATGAAGAAGTTTATCGCTACCCTATTTTTTGCAGGTGTTTTAATGACTGGCTTTATAGGCAACGTTGTTGCTGAGGCCAAAGTAGACAAAAGCAGTGTCTCGCAAATGAAGTCGCAAAAAATCAATTTGAATACGGCTACGGCCGAGCAGTTAGTCACATTGCCAGGTATAGGTAAGAAAAAAGCGGCGGCTATCATCGCTTATCGAGACAAAAGTGGTAAGTTCACTAAGGTGAGCGAGCTTACGAATGTTAAAGGTATAGGCAAAAAGATGGTGGCTAAACTTACTGACCGTGTTCAGGTCAAATAACCGTTAGCTAACACAAGGCACAAAAAAGCCCCGTGATGGAAAACATCACGGGGCTTTTCATTTAATAAAATGTAGTTATTTCACAAGTGTTTGTAAAAACTCATTAAACTCAGTGCCTAATTCAGGGTGACGCATCGCATATTCAACGTTTGCCTTCATGTAGCCTAGTTTACTACCACAGTCATGGCTTTTGCCTTTCATGTAGTAAGCATCAACTTGTTCGGTCTGCATTAGCGAATCAATGGCGTCTGTTAGCTGAATTTCATCACCTGCACCAGGCGTGGTTTTCGCTAATAGATCCCAGATTTTTTCTGACAATACGTAACGACCAACAACCGCTAAATCAGATGGGGCATCTGAAAGGTTAGGCTTTTCAACCATGCCATGCATTTTAGCTGAATCACCAGGCGACAATTGCGCACCGTCTAAATCAACGATACCGTATTTGCTGATGTCTTCCTGAGGAACACTTTCCACCATGATCTGACTAACTTGGCTAGTGTTAAACTTAGCTGTCATATCGGCGAGGTTATCCTTCTTAGGATTACACGTGCCTTCATCCACGATAACGTCAGGTAAAACAACCGCGAAAGGCGCATCACCCACCATAGGACGAGCACATAACACAGCGTGACCTAAACCTTTAGCAACGCCTTGACGTACGTGCATGATCGTAACGTCTTTCGGGCAAATCGCTTGTACAGCTTCAAGAAGCTGACGCTTAACACGTTTTTCCAATGTGGCTTCAAGCTCAAAACTGGTATCAAAGTGGTTTTCGATACTGTTTTTACTGGCATGAGTCACTAAGATAATTTCTTTTATACCCGCGTTTACACATTCAGACACCACGTATTGAATAAGTGGTTTATCAACAACTGGCAGCATTTCCTTTGGAATTGCTTTGGTTGCTGGCAACATGCGCGTTCCAAGTCCTGCTACTGGTATAACGGCTTTCTTTACTTGACTCATTTTATTGTCCTTTTACTGATAATCCACGACCTATTGCATAGTAATGCAAGCCGTATTCCAACATCATGTTGGGCTCAAATAAATTCCGTCCATCAAAAATCAATGGGCTCGAAAGCTTCTCTTTGATTAACTCAAAATCTGGTGCACGGAACGCTTGCCATTCAGTACAAATCACCAAGAAGTCAGCGCCATTAAGGGCTGATTCTTTGGTACCGACTAAATCTAAATCGTCTCGGCTACCGTAAATACGCTGAGTTTCTTCCATTGCTTCAGGATCATATGCTTTGACCTTAGCGCCGGCTTTCCACAAGTTTTCCATTAATACGCGGCTTGATGCTTCACGCATATCATCGGTATTGGGTTTGAAAGACAAGCCCCAAATCGCCACGGTTTTGCCTTTCACGTCGCCACCAAAATGACGCATGATGTATTCGAATAACTTCTCTTTCTGCGCGTAGTTCACTTCTTCTACAGCTTCTAATACTCTCGCTGTGTAGCCAACACCTGTTGCACTGCGAACAAGCGCTTGAACGTCTTTTGGGAAACATGAACCGCCGTAACCACAACCAGGGTAAATAAACTGATAACCGATACGCGGGTCTGAACCGATACCACGGCGCACATTTTCAATATCTGCACCCATTAGCTCAGCTAGATTAGACATTTCATTCATGAAACTAATTTTTGTCGCGAGCATACAGTTAGCTGCATACTTGGTTAGCTCTGCACTTTTAATATCCATCACAATAATTTTGTCATGGTTACGGTTAAACGGTGAGTAAAGCTCGCGTAGTTTTTTCTCAGCGGATTCACTCTGGGTACCGATGATGATGCGATCAGGGCGCATGCAATCATTTACCGCAGCACCTTCTTTTAAGAACTCAGGGTTAGACACCACATCAAATGTAACGCTCTTACCAAGTGATTCAAGGGTCTCTGTCACTTTGGCACTTACTTTATCTGCTGTTCCTACCGGTACAGTCGACTTATTAATAATGATTTTGTGCGAGTCCATATGCTCAGCAATGGTTTTCGCCACAGACAACACATATTTCAAATCCGCTGAGCCGTCTTCATCTGGTGGGGTTCCAACAGCGATAAAAATAACGTCTCCGTGCTCTACGCCGCGCGCAGCATCTGTAGTGAAGTCAACTCGGCCCGCTTCATAGTTACTTGTCACCAAAGGCGTTAAGCCTGGCTCATAGATGGGTATGTGACCTTGCTTTAATCTGTCGACCTTATTTTGATCTACATCAATACAAACCACATCGTGACCCACTTCAGCCATAACCGCAGCTTGGACTAAACCAACATAACCAATCCCAAATACTGTAACTTTCATCGAAATACTATTCCTTAAATTTTAATTGCAGGCATATACTAGCGCCCAATTATGACAAACATTTGATCCAATCAGCATAAGCAATTTCAATGCCTAAGCGCAAACAATACGCTTGTAGAGCAGTTAGCCCATTCAGCTGTCTTTTTTTCGCGACTAATCTTACATTTTACCCTTTGTTGAGTACATTTGGGAATGCCTATATAAAAAGAAAGCCTTTCAATCTACCCTCCCCAATTAAAATACTAAACAGCCGACATTAATTGGTATGAATATAGGCAGTTGACATATTTTGAAATAGCCTCATATCATTGTTTTATGCTGCTTACTCAAGATTTTAATGATTGTTTTATCTACACCTATTGAGGTCAGTAAATTATTCCATTAGAATCGAGCTAGTCTTGATTTTACTTAACATGAAGGGATGTATTATGAAAAAGATTCTTATGGCTGCAACAGCAGCATTAGCACTTGCTGGTAACCCAGTAATCGCTCAAGAAAATGCAGGTGGTTCTGAATCATCTAGCGCTACAGTTGGTGGTGTTGGTGTTGGTACTATCGCTGCCGGTGCTGTTGGCCTAGCTATCGCTGGTGCGATTGTGTCTAACAACCGTGGTAACTCAAACGATGTTGATCCAACTGACCCTACTTGTGGCGAAGGCGAAACATTAGTTGACGGTGAATGTGTACCTTCAACAACGACTACAGTTACTTCTACAGTTACAACTTCTGTAACTAGCACAGTAACGACTCCAGTAACTGTTACTGCAACAACGACTTCTTTATAAGTTTTATTGGTTGTTAAAAGCCGCCTTTAGGCGGCTTTTTTATTGTTAAGGCTTTAATTTTAGTTAACATACCTCGCTTAATGATCTAACTCGGACATACGCCCACCCATGACCATCAAAAGATTTGCGTTTGCCATTTTCGTGGCTATTGCTACTACCAGTTGTAGTGGTACGTATCACGCCTATTACGACACCCTTAAAATCGCATTTTCAGAGCCTAAAGACGCCGACATGACATTAGCCCAAGTGGCTGAATCAACAATAGATGTGATGTCAGTACAGCGAGGCGAAAGACCTAAGGCCATTATGGCGCTCGCCTACCTCGAGAACGGTAGACATAAATGGGTTTCAGGTGACAACGCCATGTTTGTCATGGAACAAGGCCGGGTTGTGCGCACCCTTGGGCTTAATAAAGACTTACTTTACTTAGGCAATAGTCAAGAGGATCCACTGAAACGCATTGCTAGCAACGCAAAGGCCAATAGTAGTGCGAAACAAAGCAATAAGTGGCGCTACATCACAGATTGGTCAGGGGATGAATACGGTCACCCAATTGAATCGCATTTTACTACTCCAGAAAACGAAACATTAACTCTACTGAGTAAACCTATTCACACCTATCATTACGTAGAAACGCTGAGTTATCAGGCCCCATCAGATTACCTGCGTTTTAATCAAAGCTGGCAAAATCATTACTGGTTTGACCGACGAAGTGGGGCTTTAGTCAAAAGTATTCAAACGCTGTCTCCTATTAGTGAGCCAGTAGAATTTGTGTATTTAAGCCGCATCGCCCGTTTAGCTCATTAAGAAGTATTTACCCATGAATAAGCTTATTAAAATAACCCTGCTAAACCTGTGTATTTTTAGCAGTGCTTTGCATGCCCAAGTGACTCTGACTTGGCAGAACCACACCCAGTCATACCCGCAAGCGATTCGATTAACTGAAGCACTATTGCCGTTAATGCAATCAGCATACGGTAATTCAGACGACACAGCTGATGGTTTTAGCAGTAATAACATTAGTAATATTTACTGGCCTGCTGCGGCCCTATATGAAACTCAAGAAAGCAAAGTAGCGCCTCTTCAAGCGCAGCGCCAACGTTTGTTAGAAAAACTAAGCACATTGCACCAACGCTTTGCAAATGATGACCGAGCTCTGCTTAGCGCGATCGATCAGCTCACTCAGGTCGTGAATAGCTGGCAGCTCGGTAAGCGCTCACCCATAAAGATTGACCTAGATTTGGCCCGTATACAGCCGCCCAAAAACCCGCTGTTAACCGAAGGCGACTATACCCTGAGTGCCAAGCCTCGTTCAAACAAGATCTTTATTACCGGAGCGGTGAATCAAACGCAAGTTGTGGCCCATCAGGCCTATCAAGATGTAAGCCATTACGTGCCAGCAAGCGCGCGTATCGATAAAGCCAATCAGGATTATGTGTATGTGATCCAAGCTGACGGGCGCGTCATTTTTGCCCCCACAGCCTACTGGAATAAGCAACACCAGGAGGTGATGCCTGGCAGCCTGCTGTTTGTGCCTTTTAACACCTCTTTATTCCACCCTGAACTAGCAGAAGTTAACGACCTTGTTGTGTCTTTAGCAAAAAATAGGCTGCTGTAATGGCTAAAATGACCGAAACAAAACAGAAAAAATCTATGAAATTTACCTGGCTGACACTCGCCTCTTCGTTAACCTGTTTGAGTAGCTACGCCCAACAAGATTCAGACTACAACGACTGGAATATTTCCCCCGTTGGCAGCTCTCTTATGGTGCATGGTGGTACCGGCCTTATTCAAACGCCAACGTCACGCATGTTAGCCGAAGGCGATCTGCGCGTTAGCTACACTGACAACGACGAGTATCGCTTTTGGTCTGCAACCTTGCAGTTGTTCCCCTGGATGCAAGCAACTGTACGATATACAGATACGCGAACTCGGCTTTATAGCCCCTTTCCTGGATTTAGTGGCGATCAAACCCTAAAAGACAAAGGTATTGATGCGAAATTCCGCTTACTAAAAGAAAGCTACTACCTGCCTGAACTATCGGTTGGTTTTCGGGATTTTGGCGGTACTGGCTTTTTCGAAAGTGAGTTTATCGGCCTAAGCAAACAAGTGGGCCCAGTAAACTTTCATCTTAATATGGGATGGGGCTATTTAGGCACAGACGGTAATGTGTCTAATCCATTTTGCGACATTACCGACAGTTTCTGTGACCGCCCAGGCGGGTTTACCGGCAATGGCGGCAAAATTGACTACCAACGTTTTTTCAAGGGGCCTGCGTCACTGTTTGGTGGTATCGAGTACCAAACACCATGGGAGCCATTACGCCTAAAAGTAGAGTATGAAGGCAATAATTATGTCAATGATCGCGCCGGAGCACTTGAGCAAGACAGCAACTGGAATTTTGGTGCCAATTATCGTTGGAATAACTTTGACTTTAGCCTGAATTACCAGCGTGGCAACACTATCGGGTTTGGGGTTAGCTACAACTTCAACTTGCATCAAATTAGTCAGCTAAAGTTTGACGAGCCTCCTCGCGAACTAAGCGCTAAACCTAAAGCAAGCTCCATAGATGACATTAACCTAGCGCGCATGAATCGCGATTTATTCAGCCAGGCCGGTTTTATTACCACCGACAGCGACATAAGCGCTGAGCAGGTGACCGTTTATGGGCAGCAAATTAGTTATCGAGACAACGACGTTGCCATTGAGCGTATGGGCCGTATTATGGCCTCAGAACTGCCTGACAGCGTAAAACAGTATAAGGTGGTAAACACCAACGGCTCTGTACCCTTAGTACAAACCCAAGTTGACGCAGATGCTTTTAAACGTGAAGCACGCTATGAAACGGTAACGCCTGATATACAGAGCACCTATCAGCGCCAAGACATACAAAGCGATACGCTTGCCAACTATGACCCAGCTAATACCACAGGCTTTTTTACTGGTATCGAAACTTTTTGGGTGCAAACCTTTGGTAACCCAGAAGACTTCTACCTTTACCAAGCAGGCATTCTGGTCAATGGCGGTTACAGTTTTAATGGTAAAACCAGTGTTGCAGGCACCATCAAAGTCAATATATTCGAGAACTTCGATAAGTTTAACTTTACCACAGACAGTGCTAACAGCACCTTACCCCGCGTGCGCACCAATGCGAGGGAATATGTGTCAGACAGAACCGTCACCATGGAAAACCTCTATCTGCATTGGAATGACCGAATCGCCCCTAACTTGTATGCACAGGTGTATGGGGGTTATTTAGAGGCGATGTATGGTGGTGTAGGAGCTGAGTTACTTTATCGCCCCGTAGACAGCAATCTAGCTTTCGGCTTTGACATCAACTACGTACAGCAACGCTCTTGGGAAGATGATTTTGCCTTTTTCGATTACAAAGTGCTTACCGGGCATGCCAATATTTACTGGCAACCTAGCTTTTTACCTGACACACAACTGACTTTTAATATTGGCCAATACCTGGCTAAAGACAAAGGGGTGACCGTTGACTTCGCTAAGCGCTTCGACAGCGGCATTGTTGTAGGGGCATTTGCAGCATTTACCGATGTCAGCGCAGATGAATATGGCGAAGGTAGCTTTACTAAGGGCTTTTACTTATCGATTCCCTTTGATCTGTTTTCACTTAAATCGTCAAAAGGCCGCGGGCGCTTACCGTGGATCCCGATTGCTCGCGACGGCGGTCAACCATTGGTTCGCCCAGTTACTCTTTACGGCACAACAAGTGAGCGCTCGCCATTTGCAAGATAATGCTCAGACCCAGCTAGGGGAAGATCCAGGTGAAGCAAAATGAACGTAAGAGTATCCGACTTCACGAGGAATGACATCTTGTTAGCTCTTAGTAATTAGCTCTTATTAAAAAAAGCTAACACTAGTACTCTCACAATATAACGATTAAGCCGCTAGCCAGCGGCTTTTTTGTAGCATAATTTCACTCTGAGAATCACCACTTCTAATCTTAATAACACTCAGTTGTTCTCTCCCCTATTTCGCCCTGAACTAATACTGTAATACCAGCAAAAATGTGTTGCTCAAATGCCTTTAATCACTAAGCCGACTTTCAGGGGCGTGACAGATTAGATCTTGTATTCAGTCACGTGAATACAAGAAAGATGTCTAGAAATTCTGGCTGATACTAAATAAACAGCAAGTGAGGGAATTTACACATCACAAGGGGAATGACGGAAGAATAGTTAGAACCTTGCCTCTCCGTTTAGCTGCGCTTTCAGTATCGTCCTTTTTAAGCAGTTCAGATGTATCTACGTGCTAAGTCAGCTCAAGATCGGCGGGGTAAACATTCATACACAAGTCTGTAATGCAATGCCAATAAAAAAGCCCTAAGTCAGAAGACAAAGGGCTTAAAAAAATGATTTAGCAATTGTGACGGTTCAAGTAACTAGCATTAAAACCGTGGTGGCTTAGTTTGTATTACGTCTGAAAAAGCGAGACATCTTCCATACATGAATAAAGGAATAATCATACAGAACGAATATACCGATGAATAACCCTAGCATTACCACTTCAGGTATACCGTAATACTCACCTGCAAGACCAAACCCGGCCATCAACATGGCAATAGAGCCAATAGTAAATAAGGCTTGTACCGATGAGAAACCGAAGCGCATAAAAATATGGTGCAAATGATCTCGGTCGGCAGAAAGCGGTGATTTACCCTTTTTCACACGACGGTGCATCACAGCGAACATGTCCATTAAGGGTACAGCGATAATCCATAATGCCGTTACAGGCCTGAAACTGGCTTCACCGTCTTGAGTGCCTAACACAAGTAGCCAGATAACACTTAAGCCAATCATCATGCTACCTGCATCGCCCATGAATATTTTGCCGAAGAACTGCCTTAATCCACCTAAATTAAATAGTAAAAAGGCGGATAGTGCAGCAACAAAAATCGCTGAGATAGTGAATAAGTCAACATTATTCGCCCAGTAAAACAACACACATAAGCTACTAAAAGTCACCACGCCGAGCACGCCAACTAAGCCGTCAATACCATCTGTCATGTTGAACGCATTAATCGCAGTGGCTACAGCAAGCAATGTTACAGGTAAGGCAAAAACGCCTAAATTAACATTACCGAAGCCTAGCAAGTCGCCCATATCATAAAGCGCATGCCCTGCCCCAAGCACTAATATTGAGGCTATCAACAATTGTGCAACTAAACGCACTTTCGCGCTAACATCGTAAAAGTCATCCAAAGCGCCAATTAACACCATGAACGAGCAAGAGATCATATACAGGTTAACCAACTGAGATTCAGGTAAAAATACCTGTGACACAATCAACACAGTGAAATAAATAGCAATGCCGCCAATTAACGGTATTTCACCTAAATGGCGTTTACGTTCACAAGGCCTATCCACCAAACCGATATTGGCGGCTAAAGGCCGTAACCCAACAATAGATAGACATGCTACAGCGAACGCCCACACAAATACTGAGTTGTAATCCCCAGATATAAAATCCATTGTATATCTCCAAAAATAATCTTCGACTATTGTAGCATGCTATTTATGAAGGAATCACTACGAAGATGTGGAATATTTTAGGCATCTATGCATATCGTCAGGTTCAAGAACATTATGGTTTAACCAAACTATTTGGTAAAAAACTGAGGGATTTTACTAATATTTTTACCAAGCAATGCCCTCACTGTAGGTAAACCATTTAGCCTCATTGATTGAATGTCCTCCTTACTTTTGCGGATGATATTTTTTACACTTCTATTACTTTCACCTCCCACGCGCATATTAATAAGCACTTCAGGTAAGTAAACGGCGCTCACGCGGTGTTTCCACAGATAGCGTAATAATGAATCATAATCAGCAGCTATCTTGTAGTTGAGGTCAAAAAAACCATACTTTAGGTATAAATTTCGTTTCATATAAAAAGTAGGGTGAGGCGGCATCCAACCATTCAGAAATTTATCTCGAGAAAACTCACCGCTGCGCCATTTTCTAATAACCCTAGTAGGATCGTTTTTTGTGACATAGTTTAGGTCACCATAAATACTGTCGGACTGGCTCTGAACAAATAATGATGCAACGTGCTTCAACACATCATTATGAGCGAAAGTGTCATCTGAGTGCAAAAAACCGACGACATCGCCGGTAGCTAACGAAATACCTTTATTTAGCGCATCATAAATCCCAGAATCATTCTCACTAACGACACGGTCTATAATATTACGGTTATCTTCGATAATATTCATAGTGTGGTCAGTTGAATTGCCATCAATGACAATATACTCAACATTGGAATAAGACTGAGTCCTCAACGACTGGATAGTATCCTCCAATGTTCTTTCACTGTTCCAAGTGACAGTAATAACGGAAATCTTCATTTTAAACCTCAGAGGAAGAAATATTATATGCGGACGAAAAAGCTAACAAGCTAATTAATACTTTTCTTGCATCTCATCCAACACATTAGAAATACTTGAAACATATTGTTCAACCGAAAACTTTGAAGCTGAGCTCTCTTTATTATAATTAGAAATTGATGCCATTAATAAAGGGGCTGATTTCAGTTTTAAAATCGCCGCTTCTAACTGAGCCACCGATTTAGTACGAACCCGCAAACCACTTTCACTTGTAACTAAATCAGACATATAGTTGTGATCGGTAGTTATAATAGGCAGACCAGCCATCATAGCCTCTATTACAGAAATGGGTTGAGCTTCAGTTTTATAAAACGTTGGTAAAACAAATATATCAGAATGGTTAAGCAATCTCTTTTTCGTGTCGCCCTCTACGACACCTAAATATTTTATGTAAGATTTACCATTGGATAAAGTTTCGAATTGCAATCGAATTTCATCGACGCTACGATATTCATCGGCTATGATTTGACCAGCTATATAAAGCTCGATTCCGTGACCAGCAAGAACTAAGTTATCTACGGCTTCAATTAGATGTAGTATTCCTTTGGAATACATAATATTAGATAGATAAAGGAGATTCAAACAACCAGCCCCCAGCTTATCATTCCTACTAAAATGAACCGCTTCTGAACAATTATTTACACTTACAACCTTCATACTAGGATACATATCATACTGCTCTCTCATACGAGGCAGTAACACTATCGAGACATCTATTCTTACATAAACGTAATCAATTATATGTTTAATTAACCGATGTGAATTGCTACGAAATTCTTTAAAATCAGCACCATGGAGATGATTACATACCTTTAAACCAAAACTCTTAGCAGTAAGTATAAATAAACAATCTCGGAAAAATCCGAATTTAGTACGACTTGTAGTTAAATAAAAAGCTGAGACTTCCCGATGCGTAAGTAGAAAGAAAAATAAGGACATAAAAACAGAGAGAGTAGCTAACGATACTGAAAATAAATTATCAGAATTAGCTCCATACATAAATACTTTTTTGGGACTAGAATAGTTTTCAACAAGATACTTGAACGCCATAGCTTGCCCTGTAACTGGATAAGTACAAGGACCAATGAATATTACCATTTTTAAGTTTCTCTAATCATAAGGTTAAACCTATTAACCATATCATCGATATTAAAAGACTTACTTACAGTTATTTGTGCAGCTTTTCTCATTTCGACATAATCCTCAAGCTGAAGGCTAGCGATTTTCTCAATTTTACGGCAAAGATCTTCTACGTCGTTGCGCCGAAAACCAAACCCATTGATAGACTCTTCAAACGCGGCAAATTCTGGCATATGATATTTTTCATCAGAATGAATAATTGCAGGCAGACTATAATTATAGGCATGTATTAGGCTCAAGCCAACAGCCCCTGTGTATATAAAGGCATGAGAGCGGTTCATTATTTTTGAAATTTTCAACTCGTTGAATAAGCCCCCATGCCAAAGCACTCTATTTTTAACTCCCAAACTAATAGCCAGCTGTTTGTAAAAGGCTTCGTCATCACCTGTTCCTATAACATTTAAACAAATTCTGGGAGAAACTTTACTCAATGCTAATAAAAGCATTTTCAGATTAGCTTTTTCAGTTAATCTACCAACAAAGACCAAATTAAAGTCGCCGTTAACAAGCGACTCACGAAAGACCTCTGGCTCAGAAAACCTAGAAATAAAAGCTGAATCGAGTCCGTTATTCAAAGAGTAACAACTACGAAGGTGTAGTTTACTCTTTTCCTTGTCCGTATAAACTAATATTGAATTAGCTAACTTCATCATCGAGACTCTTAACCGAGCTAAATAGCCGAAACTACCGGCCGTCCATCCCTGCCCCCACCAAACCGACTTAATTCCCAATACCCTTAATATAATGAACAGTAGCATATAATTCAGTATTCGAGGGTTTCCATTAATAACTACAATATCCCCTTTCTTAAATACTTTTAAAAGAGGAAGCTGCCGATGCCAATAAATCTTACCAAATAGATTATAAAAACCAGGAGATGCGTCTAAGCATGGCGAATTAAAAGTAGTATTGACGCCTAAAAAATCTTTTTCTGTCGTATAAATTTTGACATCATATACATCTAGTAAACGTTTAAAAAAACTAACTCTATATTCAGGTACAGCAGGCTGAATAAAATAAATCGTCATAAAATCACCTTGGACTGACACTCGATGAAACTCATAATTTAATCATATTTTTTAACTTCAAAGTGAGTTTTAGCTCAACTTCGTGATGAACAATTAAAGACAAGATAAGAATTAATAAAATTGATATGGAAATCGACCAAAAATAGCTAAGCCCGATACTGTTCAAGTATATAATAGCTGTAAAACCTATAGACTGATGGAGCAAATATAATGGATAAGATATTTTCGCTAGAAATCTAAAAATAAAATTATCCAGCCATATTAATCTTTCATAAACTGCCAACACAAATATGAAAGTTAATGAGAAATAAACAAACCAATACTTCTCTGTAATATACAGCAAGAACAATGCGACAAAAATCAAACAAAAATAAGTATTCTTTAGCGTTTTCAGTTGATAAATTTTGGCTATCGAAACACCGAGTAAAAAAAGTAAACTCCCCCCCCCTAATACAAAACTATCAGGAAATAGATCTACGTAAAAAATTCGTATGAGACACATACCCAATAAAAAAATTGATATAAAGTGATACATATAACTAAGAAATGCATAAGAGAAAAAGCATATCAAATAGAAAACCCATTCATATTCTAACGTCCAGTAAGAACCATCAACAAATGTAAATCCGAACCAGGAAGGAAATATTAAAAAGTTTGCTAGAAAATCAAAAATATCGACTCCTCGATAATTAAAACCCGTCGCTAATATAACTCCGTAAGTTATAAAACAGCAAGCAGCGAACGTAGGTAAAAGACGGATAGCTCTGCGTAACAAGAAATTAAAGGGGCGACTCCTAGTAAGTGTTGTCGAAATCAAAAAACCGCTTAAGATAAAAAAAAGAGCTACGCCAAATTTTCCTAAAGCGAAAAATACATGCCCCCCATCCAAACTAAAAACGTTAAAAAAATGGTATAGAAAATGATATAAAACAACTGCGAAAGCTGCGTATCCACGAAGGAGATCTAACTGGTTAAATTTCACTAGTTAAATACCTACTAAAGAGATAATAATAAAAAATTACAAATATTAGCCCATGACTAATTAATAAGGTAAATAGAGAGATATTCCCGAGGTACATGCCATAATATGTAAGCGATAATAGAACGACTGCTCTATCGACAGTTCTAGTTACACAGTCAATTAGATATAGTATTAAGCTATAGATGATTGTCACTATAAACATACCCGCGTAGCCAAAGGATGCATAGCCATCGTTGACAAAGAAGCTCGCATTAAAGTTTCCCAAGCCATACTCTTTACCTAATACAACAGGTAAAGGACTATGTTCAATCGTAAATAAAGAAAATAAATTGCTGATACTATTTACAAATCCAACATGAGAAAAATCTGTGAAATTATGTGTACTAAAATAATCAAAATATATAACGAAGCTAAGACTCGATATACTTAAAGTTCTAAAGGTGAACAAAGCGCTTATGGCGAACCCTACATCCGGTGACAGTATAGAAACAAGGTTTATCAATAAAAAAAAGGATACAAACGCAGCAAAAAAAACAAAAGTTCTACGCGAAAAAAACTTAGCCCAAATAACAACAAAACAAAATACAAAAGGTGCTACTAATAAAATTTTTGCCCCCATGCTAAAAGCGAAAACAAAGTAAATTATACTAAGTCCTAATAATCTAACTTTCTGATTAACTCGTTTAAATTCTCCGAGAAAAAGTCCTAAAAAAAAGGTTATTATCCAAAGATAAAAATATATATAAATTCCGGATATAGAATGAGTTTGTCTAGTTTCATTTAAACTTGAAAGCTGGGAGAGGCCAAAAACCTTGAAATTAGATAAGCTTTCTATAAAAATAACGATGAAAAGCAAAAAAAATACAACATTAATTAAAATAAAAAACGTCCTAGGCACGACTATTAATTTAAGACGCGCCAGAGGTAGTTTTGAGAATAGGCTAATTATAAAAATGCATATACTGAGTACAAAAAACATATTAAGGGCGTCAGTTTTAGACATCCAATCTGCACGTACTGAAAACAGTACAACACTAGATGGTAGATCTGTCTCTTATACACATCTGACGCTGCCGACGAATAGAGAGGTGTAGAT